>ERZ802830.213-NODE-213-length-57041-cov-8.58993_pt1 | contig 57041 bp, 58 predicted proteins | sample MGYA00345654_ERZ802830 | MGnify/ENA primary metagenome ERZ802830 (study PRJEB30503, sample SAMEA104212375) | marine metagenome | biome: Westerlies Biome; feature: [SRF] surface water layer (ENVO:00010504) within the epipelagic zone...; material: water...
TAAAAATGTCAATGAACCCATTTGATGAAATAGCTGTTGAGGAGGCTATTAGACTGAAAGAAAAGGGGCAATGTGATGAAATTGTTGTTGTATCTATCGGACCCGAGCAATGTAAAGAGACTATTCGGAATGCATTAGCAATGGGAGCAGACAGAGGAATTTTAATTAAAAGCGAGCATTCTCCCGAACCACTTCTAGTAGCCAAATTACTCTCTAAGATTGCTCAACAAGATAATTTTGACCTCATCATTCTTGGTAAGCAGTCAATTGATGATGACTGCAATCAAACCGGGCAAATGCTTGCCTCGCTTCTAAATTGTTCCATTGGAACATATGCATCAAAGGTTGACGTAGATAATGAGAATATTCTTATAACAAGAGAAATAGACGGTGGGCTTCAGACCTTAAAGTTACGGAAACCTGCTGTGATATCAACGGATTTAAGATTGAATGAACCTAGATATGCATCGCTGCCTAATATAATGAAGGCTAAGCAAAAAACAATCGACGATGTAGAACCTTCGTCTTTAGATGTTGAAATGAATCCTAAATTAATCATAAAAAAAATAGAAGAACCACCAAAAAGAATTGGTGGGGGAAAAGTATCCTCCATTGAGGAGTTAGTTGATAAATTAAAAAATGAAGCGGGAGTTATATAATGAGTGTCCTAGTTTTAGCAGAACATAATAATAATAAGTTAAATGAAGCGACAAAAAAAGCTGTTACAGCTGCATGTCAAATATCCAATCCTGTTCATATTATTATTGCAGGAGATGGTTGTAAAAATGTCGCCAAGGATGCATCCGGTATATCTGGTGTCGATAAAGTTCTATTAGCAGATGATGTAATCTATAAAAATATGTTAGGAGAAGTAACATCCAACTTATTGTTAGATCTCATGGGTAATTATAAGTATTTAGTCGCTGCAGCGACAACAAATGGAAAAAATATTCTACCTAGAGTCGCGGCCTCTATGGATGTTAGTCAAATATCAGAAATTATTTCCGTTATAGATGGTCAGACTTTTCAGAGGCCAATTTATGCAGGTAATGCAATAGCAACCGTTGAGTCAACAACTGAAAAAAATGTAATTACGGTCAGAACAACAGCGTTTGAGGCCGCGAAGCAATCAGAAAAAAATGTTGGAATTGAAGAGATAAACGCAACTACTAATCCACAATTATCCGAATTTATCGAAGAAAAAGTTTCAAGTAGTGAAAGACCTGAATTAGCATCTGCTGGTGTAATTGTATCTGGTGGAAGAGGAATGCAATCTGGTGATAATTTTAAATTGCTTGAGTCAGTTGCAGATAGACTTGGTGCAGCTGTAGGTGCCAGCCGAGCTGCTGTAGATGCAGGGTTTGTTCCTAACGAGTATCAGGTTGGTCAAACAGGGAAAGTTGTAGCACCTGAATTATATATTGCAGTTGGAATTTCAGGAGCTATTCAACATTTAGCTGGAATGAAAGACTCAAAAGTTATAGTTGCTATAAATAAAGATGAAGAGGCACCAATTTTTGAAGTTGCAGATTATGGGCTAATAGCAGACCTCTTTGAAGCAGTTCCTGAATTCGATAAAGAGCTAGAAAAAATAAAAAAATAACACAATGATTAAAGTTATCGGAATAGCGGGTGCCGGACAAATGGGAACTGCTATCGCTGAAGTTAATCTAAGAGCGGGTCATACAATATTGCTTTATGACAATAATAATGAACAACTTACCCAATCAAAAAATCAAATCGAAAAAAATATATATGGTAGCAATTCAAAAAGTGTTCTTGAATTCAATAAATCCCATAAGTATATCAATTACTCCACAGATATAAAAATATTAAGAGACAGCGACTTAATTATAGAATGCGTTACTGAAAGAGAAGAGATAAAATCAAAATTTTATAATAAAATTGAAAAAATATTAAAACATAACGCCATAATTGCATCAAATACCTCCTCAATCTCAATCAAAAGATTATCAGAACACTTAAAAAAAGAAGAAAACTTCATCGGAATTCATTTTATGAATCCCCCTCAAATAATTAAACTCGTTGAAATAATATCTCATATAAAAACATCACGTGAGGTGGAAGAAAAAGTCCAAGAATATATTACAAGCTTAGAGATGGTCTCAATAAAATGTCAAGACCAACCAGGCTTCGTAATTAATAGGGTCTTAATTCCAATGATAAATGAAGCGATATATTGCTTATATAATAACGTATCGGATATAGACTCTATTGATACAGCTCTAAAAGTTGGTGCAAATCATCCAATGGGCCCACTGCAGCTCGCGGATTTCATAGGACTGGATACGTGCCTTAATATTTTAGAAATTCTTGAAAAGGACTTGAATAATTCAAAATATAAACCATGCCCTCTACTAAAAAAATATGTTAATATTGGAAAAGTAGGAAGAAAAACTAAAGAAGGTTTTTATAAATATTAAATAAAATATTATCTTTTTAACTTCAGAATAATTATAATAATTTCTTAAGTTTTATTATTGATGGATATAGTATGAAAAATAAAATGTGGGGTGGAAGATTTTCCTCTAAAACTAATTCCTTAATTGAAGAAATAAATGCGTCAATTAAATTTGATCATCACCTAGCTATGCATGATATTGATGGTTCAATAGCCCATGTTACAATGCTATCAGAATGTTCGATTATAAGAGAAGGTGAGGCTAAAAAAATAGTGATGGGGTTAGAAAAAATTAGATCAGAAATAACTAAGAATGAATTTGAGTATAAAACTGAGTTAGAAGATATTCATATGAATATCGAGAATAGACTTACTGAAATCATTGGACCCATTGCAGGAAAATTACATACGGCAAGATCTAGAAATGACCAAGTCGCTACTGATATAAGACTCTATTTAAAAGAAAATATAAATAATACTATAGTCTTGATTGAAGAGCTGCAGAAAAATCTGGCTCAACAAGCACTATCTAACTTCGATACTGTGATGCCTGGATATACCCATCTTCAGATAGCCCAACCTATCACGTTTGGGCATCACTTACTTTCCTATGTTGAGTCATTAAGCCGTGATAAATCAAGGTTCATCGACTCACTTAATAGACTGGATGAATGCCCTCTGGGTGCTGCGGCTCTTGCTGGTACATCTTATCCAATCGATAGATTTATATCCGCAAAAGCATTAGGTTTCAGCAGACCAATGGCAAATTCTTTGGACGCAGTCTCATCTAGGGATATGGTTTTAGAAACATTATCAAATTTAAGTATTCTGTCGGTAAACATATCAAGGCTTGCTGAAGAAATCATTCTATGGGTATCATCCGAGTTTAACTTTGTTTCATTACCAGATGACCTAACAACGGGTTCGTCAATTATGCCCCAGAAACGAAATCCGGATGGTGCCGAGCTAATACGTTCGAAGGCTGGTCGTGTAATTGGATCTTTGAATACTCTATTCATTGTATTAAAAGGTTTGCCTTTAGCCTATAGTAAGGACCTTCAAGAAGATAAAGAACCTTTATTTGACGCAATTGATAGCGTTGATTTATCAATCAAAGTAATGAGTGCAATTATAAGTGATATTAAACCAAATATAGAAATAATGCTTATTGCAGCTAAAAAAGGATACTCGATAGCAACAGACATTGCAGATATATTAGTACAGGAACTTGATATACCCTTCAGGGAATCACATAAAATTGTTGGCTCACTTGTTGCATACGCAGAAATTAATAATAAAGGTCTTGAGGATTTAAAAATTGAAGAATACAAAGCTTTAGACGAAAGAATTACAATAGAACTAGTAAATAGAATATCATTTGATAATATAATTTATAATAAATTATCTTTCGGTGGGACATCTCCTGAAAATGTTGAAAAAGCAGCAAAAGAATGGTTAAAGAAATTAAATGCCTGATACAAATAAAATTTTATTAAGAGATATGATTTTAAGATTTATGTTAATATTCTTAATTTCCTTTTCATTGTCATCTTGTGGAGTCAAAGGTGATATTGAATTAGATAAGAAACCTAATAATATCAAACCTACTTTCTTTGATAAATTGATTTAAGTCTGACATTGATAAAGTATTTTAGATTAATGAGATAACTACATATGAATCCAATTGAATATAAAAATAATCAATTACATATTGAAAAGATAAATATACAAGAACTATCTAATTCAAATCAAACACCATTTTATTGTTATTCCGAAGAATCAATTGTTAATCAATACGATGGTCTTTATTCAGCTTTTGATATGGATATAAAGATATTCTATGCAATGAAAGCTAATTCAAATCTTTCAATAATAAAACTGCTATTAAATAAAGGCTCTGGAATAGATGTTGTGTCTGGCGGTGAAATTGAGAGAGCAATTAGCGCCGGAGCAAAAGGTAAGGATATTATCTATTCTGGAATTGGTAAAACAGACGAAGAATTGAACTATGCTATTGAGTCAAAAGTCCATTGTATTAATGTTGAATCGCAATCTGAGCTTATAAGAATAAATGACATATCAAAATCTCTGGGTGTAAAGCAAAATATTGCAATAAGAATTAATCCTGATGTTGATGCAAAAACACATATCAAAATAACTACCGGAAAGGCCGAAAATAAATTTGGTATTGAATATGATTATACGGAAAGTATATATAAAATTGCTGCAGATTTAAAAAATATAAATATTGCTGGTATATCTGTACATATTGGAAGCCAAATTACAAGCCTTAAACCATTTAAAAAGGCCTATACAATTATGTATGATATAATAAAAAATCTAAGGAGCATTGGGCATAAAATAGATCATGTTGATCTTGGTGGTGGACTGGGAGTTTCTTATACAACTGAAGAAAATATTCCAACTTTTAAAGAATATGCAAATCTAATTCAGAGTATATTTGGTAATGCGGATATAAAAGTCTACATAGAACCAGGAAGGCTTTTAGTCGCAAATAGTGGTTTACTCATAACTAAAGTTACAGATGTAAAAACTACAACCCAAAAAACTTTTATAATTGTTGATGCTGCTATGAATGATTTCATTCGACCGACTTTGTATGGATCTTATCACGAAATACTACCAATAAAAAATAACCTCGGAACATCTAATAAAGTTTATGATATTGTCGGCCCCATATGCGAAACTGGTGACTATTTTGCAAAAAATAGAAAAATGAATTCTGTAAAAATTGGAAGTATTATCGCTATTAAGTCTGTTGGTGCATATGGTTCGGTCCAGTCTTCTAATTATAATTCAAGACCTCAAATAGCGGAAATACTTGTAAAAGATGATAAATATGAAATCATACGTGAAAGAGTAGAAGTAAAAGATCTTATTAAACAAGAAAAGATAGCTACATGGTTGTGATTTTGGGATGGCGATTAATAATAATCTCATAAAGTTAGAAAATGTTTATCATAGATATAACATTACCAGAGATATATTTACTGATATATCCCTAGATATTGTAAAAGGGGGTTTTTATTTTATTACAGGATCATCTGGATCTGGGAAAACAACATTATTAAAGTTAATTTCTTCTGCATTGAGTCCTAGTAACGGTGATATTTTCTTTCTTGGTAATAAAATTAATCAAGTTCCAAAAAATGAACTCTATAAAATAAAAAGACAAATAGGCTTTGTTTTTCAAGATTTTAGATTACTTCCTCATTTAACAACATATGAAAATGTTGCATTGCCACTAAGGGTCCATGACAAGAATGAGAAAGATTACAAAAAAGACGTTGTAGAATTACTTAGCTGGGTAAATCTCGAACATTGCATCCATACTTATCCCAATTACCTATCTGGAGGTGAACAGCAGAGAGCTGCCATAGCAAGGGCTGTAGTAACTTCACCAAAAATTATTTTAGCAGATGAACCAACAGGAAATGTTGATCAGAGCAATTCATCAAAAATATTAACATTATTTCAAGAAATGAACAAACTTGGTACGACAATTGTGATTGCAACTCATGATGAAAAATTGTTGTCTGATATTAATGCTACAATCATTGAGATTGCGGATAAAAAAATTAATCTAAATAAAAGAAAATGACTCTATTAAATAAAGTACTAAATCAATCAATGGAACGAAAGCAAATTAAGCAGCTTGCACCAAAGCCTGCTGATATTATATCTAATGATGCATTTTATAATAGATATCTACTAATAATGATTACTCTATTATGCTATTTGAAATCAATACTACTAAGTTCATACCTAATTTTAATAAAAAACCCTGAATTCTTAGAGCTTTCAATAAGTATCATCCAAGCCAGCCAGCTTGCTTGGGGCTTTCTAATCCTGTTAGTTTTAATCATTATCGCCTACATCATTACATACGGGACGCATACATCAATTATGTATAATACAAACACTATAAATTTATTAACACTAATAGGTGCTTCCAATAATTTTATTATAAAGAGAGTTATTTTTTCATTTGCAAAAATTGGAATACTAGCTGGATTAGTTGGCTCTTCCATGGGTTTGCTAACAATACTAGTCATGTATCCTTTTTTAAGACAAATATCAATTTTGTTTAATGATAATATCTCTAATGATTTTATCTATGATACATCAATATTGAATGATTTTGCTGTATTCTTATCAATACCCATTTTTTGTTTTTTGATATGTATTATATCTTCATATTTAACAGTTAGAAAAATTATCAAAAATTACTAATCATAATTTAGCTATGAAGAAAAAAAAGTTCCATCGTGTATATATAAATCTAATATTTTTAATATGTATCTCTATTATTGTAATGGATGTTATTTCTTTTGGTAAATCATTGAAATTTACTACAACTTCTGGAGATTTACCCAATGTGGAGGGTATAGTAGTATTCACAGGAGGAGAAAATCGAGTTCAAACCGCTATTCAATTACTCTCTCAGAATATTGGTCAAAGATTATTTATATCTGGAGTAAATCCAAATACAAAAAAAAGTGATATCTCCCATCGAATTAAATCAGATAGGAAACTACTAGACTGCTGCATCGACCTTGGAAAAAATGCAAATAATACATTTGAAAATGCATTTGAGACAATTAGATGGGTGCAAAATAATAATTTTAAAAGTTTAGTCATTGTCACATCAAATTATCATATGAAGAGAAGTTTATTTATTCTAAAACAGTCAGATCCAAATATTAAATTTATCCCATTTCATGTTGAAAGTACTCTTCTACAGGATACAAACTCATCCTTAAAAGAAAAAATAAGAGCTCTTGCAATAGAATATTTAAAGTATACGTACACAAGACTTTATTTCTTATTCCAATTAAACTAGATTTAAAATTATGTTATTTAGATCATTATTATATTATTTATTATTTTTATTGAATTTATTAGTGTTTTGTATTACTTTCCTGCCTTTATTCGTGATGCCAAGATCAATAGGCCTTAAAGTACTCAGTATTTGGGCAAAATTATCACAAAAACTTCTTTTTTATTCATGCAAAATTGATTTTGAAGTTATTGGAAGAGATAAAATTCCAAATCAAAAAATTCTCATAGCTTCAAAACATCAATCAGCATGGGAAACAATAAATTTTATTCATATCCTGAATGAGACTCCAATTATGATATTTAAAAAAGAGCTTCTATTTATTCCCTTATTTGGATTGTATGCATTAAAATTTGGAAATATAGCTATAAATAGAAAAGTTGGTACCTATGCAATAAAAGATATGATTAAGAAGGCGAAAAAAACACTTAGGAATAATAGACCAATTCTTATTTTTCCCGAGGGAACAAGACAGGGTATATTATCAGAATCTTCCTATAAAAGAGGGATCTTGGCACTATATAAAAATCTTGATATACCCTGCGTGCCAGTAGCATTAAATTCAGGAAAATACTGGCCAAGAAATACCCTAAAAAAAGTCCCGGGTAAAATAACTGTCGAGTTCTTGAACCCAATTCCGCCTGGGATGGCTGACGATCAATTTATGGAAATACTGAAGGATCAAATAGATACTGCATCAAAAAAATTACTTTAATAAATTTGGTTACTTAGAATACCTCGATTTTTCTTCTTTTATAATACCTTCCCTAATCTTTCTTGTCTTTGTAAAAAGTTCTTCCAGCCTTTTCCCATCTTGCCACCTAATAGCTTTTTGAAGGTCTGCTAGATCCTCTGTGAACCTGCCCAGCATCTCAAGGACAGCCTCTTTATTATTTAAGAAAATATCACGCCACATAATCGGGTCTGAAGACGCAATCCTTGTAAAATCTCTAAAACCACCCGCTGCGTATTTTGTTACTTCTTTTTTTGTTACCTTCTCCAAATCTGTTGCAGTTCCAACTATATTATAAGCAATAAGATGTGGAATATGACTTGTAATCGCTAACACAAGATCGTGTTGTTCTGGCTCCATTATATCTACTAACATTCCAATTCCTTCCCAAAAAGATATAACTTTATTGAGATCTTTTCTTTTAAAATCGCCATAAGGAGTAAGGATGCACCATTTATCTTCAATTAGCTCTGCAAAGCCAGATTCAGGACCAGAAAATTCAGTTCCAGCAATTGGATGTCCAGGGATAAAACTTATTCCTTGAGGAATTATGTCTGATACTTGATTAATTACCTCTGACTTAACAGATCCAACATCTGTTATGATTGATCCCTTTTTTAAACTTGAAGAAATTTCCTTGAGTATTTCCCTGTTTGAACCGACAGGTACGCATAATATTATCAGGTCAGCATCAGTAACTGCGCTAACTAAATCATCCTTAACATAATCAATATAACCTAATTCTCTAACTTTTTGCCTCGTTTTATTTGTCTTTGCGTAGCCAGATATATTATTTGAAATTTTTCTTTTTTTAATTGCTTTTGCAATTGATGACCCAATCAAGCCAATCCCAATTATCGCAACCTTATCAAAGATTATATTATTTTCGTTCTTTGACATAATTTCCTTCAACTAAATATTCTTCTATCTTCTTAAGAGCAATTCTATTTTGCTCTTTATTTCCAATTGATATTCTTAAGTGCCCACTAAGTCCATAATCACTAACATCTCTTAAAAAGATATCTTCATCGCTTAGATAATTATTTAAATCTTTGCAATTTAAATTATCTATATTAGTAAAATCTAAAAGTAAGAAATTTGCAACTCCGCTTATTACCTTGACCCCTAATTCAGAATATTTCTTATAGAGATAATTCTTTTCCTCGATGTTCAATGTAATTGATTTTCGAACATGTTCAGTATCATCTAATGCCGCAGCTCCAGCATATATGGATGCAGTCGATAAATTAAATGGACCTCTAATTTTATTTAACGTATCAATAATAAAAGTTGGACAATAAGCCCAACCGATTCTGAGAGAAGCCAGTCCGTATACTTTTGAAAAGGTTCGGGTCATCACTGTATTAGTATCTTCCGTTACCAAATCTAATCCATCACAATAATCAGTTTCTTGGACGTACTCAGCATAGGCACCATCTACTACTAGCAAAACTCCATCTGGTATTTTATTTCTAAGCTCATATAACTCATCTCTATTAAGATAAGAACCAGTGGGATTATTAGGATTTGCAATAAATATTATTTTTGTTTTTGAAGTTACAGCATTAATAATATTATTAACACTAGCCTTTAATCCAATCTCCGGTGCAATTATTGGTTTTGCGTTATTAGCTAACGTAATTATTCGGTATAGTAAAAATGCATGTTCCGAATATATTACTTCATCTCCTGGATCTAAATAAGCATTTCCTATTAGATTTAATATTTCATCAGAGCCGGCACCACAAAAGATATTGTTTACCCGTAATCCATATTTCTCAGATATTTTTTGCTTTAATAACGTACTATTTCCATCTGGATATACTGACAAAGAATTTCCCGATTCTATAAAAGCTTTGACAGCTTTTTCACTTGGTCCAATAGCTGATTCATTTGAAGATAACTTTACTCCATTATTAGTACTTGTACCCTTTCCACCCCTATATTTGCTAATTTCAAATATACCTTTCTTGGGCTGAATTTGATTACTCAATTTTATCTCCTTAAATCTAATGGTGCAGCATATTGGCCTATCATTGCTGCTGTCTTTATATATTTTTTGCTTTTAATCTTAATTACGAGATCATCATAATCTATTTTTTTATATCGTAAGGCAAACAAAATAGATTGCTCTGATATTTGCTGTACATAATCTATATCTTGATTAATTATTTCAGATATTTCATTAATTTTATTTTTACTTAAAGGGCCATCAGATAGATCGGTTACTACCTTTAAAATAAAAATATCTTCATCTGTATTTAAATGATTTCTCTTTCCGAGAATATACAACGAAGGATTATTTGAATCAAAATTAATTAATGGTAAAACACTAATAATATTAATACTACCTTCCTCAATATGTTCAATTAGGGGGCTATTTGAGTTAATAACTGCTATTTGATTATTCTTATTATTCTGCTTAGCTAGTAATTCTAAGGGATGTTCATTTTCAATAAGATTATTTTGTGAACCGAAATTATTTAGAATCAATTCTCTTTTTGCTAACTCAATATTATTTTCAATATATATATCAAGTTGTGCTTGAATCGCCGTATTAGCATTTATTATGGATCTCCATATATTCCAGACCAGTTGTATGTTTAGTGGATGATGATCGTCATTATATAGTCTTTTTAGAATTTCTAATTCTCGAGATGGCTGATATATAGGCAGATTGGAGTCTTCTTTAATAACAGAAATATTCTTAGCAATTTCTGCTCTTTTTTTTATTAACTCTTTTAGTTGATTATCTAGATTATTTAAATCTTCTCTCAACCTATCGAGATCACTATTTTGCTTGTTTTTTTCTGTCATCTTTTAAAATGATAAAAATATTACCTAATATAATAAAAATTTAATGATAAATATTAGTTAATATATAGAGGATATAATGATTAAATGATAGATAATATTTGATATGGTTATTAAATCTACTGAATCGGATATTATCTAATTGTTAAAATATATATGCATAAATAGAATATAAATAGAATAAGTATCGACAATATGACTAAAAAAATTACCTTTGATAATGATAATTTTACTTTATCTTCAGGTAAAGTATTATTTCCCCTTGAGATTGCATATGAAACTTTTGGGAAATTAAATAAAGATAAAACAAATGCTATATTCATTTGTCACGCTTTGACAGGCGAACAATATGTCAGTGAAATAAATCCAATTACAAAGAAACCTGGGTGGTGGGATATTTTGGTTGGTGTAAAAAAACCAATTGATACTTCTAAATACTTTGTAATATGCTCAAATGTAATCGGGGGTTGCATGGGATCTACTGGCCCAAAATCAATAAATCCTAAAACAGGGCAACCTTATGGCTTATCATTTCCAGTAATCACAATACACGACATGGTAAAATCTCAGGTAATGCTATTAGATTATCTGAAAATAGATAAACTATTATCAGTTATTGGCGGTTCTATGGGTGGAATGCAAGTATTAGAATGGATGTCTAGCTTTCCTGAGAGAATAAAGTCTGCTATCCCTATAGCAACAGCTGCAAATCATAGCTCCCAAAATATCGCATTCCATGAAGTTGGAAGACAAGCAATAATGGCTGATCCAAATTGGCATGATGGTAAATATTTTGAGTATGAAATAGTCCCTGAGAAAGGTCTTTCTGTTGCACGTATGACGGCTCATATAACTTATTTATCGGAAGTTGCGCTTCAAAATAAGTTTGGACGAAATCTTCAAGATAGATCTATCAAGACATTCAGCTTTGACGCCGATTTCCAAGTTGAAAGCTACTTAAGATATCAGGGAATGAATTTTGTAAAGAGATTTGATGCTAATGCATACCTATACTTAACTCGTGCAATGGATTATTTTGATCTAATCTCCGAAAATGACGGAATGCTTGCAAATGCTTTTAATGATCTTAATGCTTCAATTTGTATAATTTCTTTTTCTGGCGATTGGCTATTTCCAACAAGTGAAAGTAGGAAAATTGTCCACGCTTTAAATGCAAAAGGAGTGGATGTAAGTTTTATTGATATCGCGTCTAATAAAGGGCATGACGCTTTCCTGATGGATGAGCCGGACATGTTCATCACAATAGATGGTTTCTTAAAAGCACAATTTGATAAATAATATGAGTAAAAATAGGCAAGATTTTCTGGTAATAAATGATATGGTAACCAATAATTCCAAGGTATTAGACGTTGGATGCGATGATGGTTCCCTTCTAAAAATGCTTCAAGAGAGTAAAAATGTGGATGCAAGGGGAATAGAAATATCTGCAGAAGGGGTGAATACATGCTTAGCAAAAGGTCTATCTGCAGTTCAGGGAGATGCAAATCTAGATCTCGAGATGTATCCAGAGAATAGTTTTGATTTTGTTATTTTGAGCAAAACACTCCAATCAATGATTGAACCTAAAAAAACCCTCGAGGAACTTCTCCGTATCGGTAAAAATGCTATTGTCTCAATTCCAAACTTCGCACATTGGAAGGTAAGACTCTATCTTTTATTACATGGACGGATGCCTGTTACTCCATCATTACCTGATACTTGGTATAATACTGAAAATATTCATCTATGCACAATTAATGATTTTATAAATTTGTGTGAAGAGCTTGAAATACAGATCATAAAATCAGTTGTACTTGATAAAAAAGGTAATCTATTGAACTTTGCAAATAGAATTAAGTCTGTTAATCTCATTGGTGAACAAGGAATATTCCTCTTAAAGAGAAAATAATCGAAATGAAAGAATATAATATTTTTCAATTTATATGCCGAGAAGATAATTATGGTGTAATAATTACAGATAAAGAAACTGGATTAACACTATCTATTGATACGCCTGATGCGAGTGCAGTAGATGGTCAACTTCAAAAAAATAACCTTCAGCTCAGTCATCTATTTATTACACACAAACATTACGATCATATAGATGGAATAGAATTTCTTAAAAAAAAATATAACTGCACTGTCATTGGGCCTGATAGTGAAAAAGATGATATACCATTCCTTGATAAGACTGTAATTGGTGAAGAATATATTGATTTTTCAGGAAGTCCCGTAAAAGTAATAGAAACCCCTGGGCATACTCTTGGTCACGTAGTCTACTTCTTTGAAAGAGAAAATATCTTATTCGCTGGAGATACCATATTCCTTATGGGTTGTGGCAGGGTATTTGAAGGTTCACATCAACAAATGTATGACTCGATGAAAAAAATAAAATCTTTACCAAAAAATTCATCCATTTATTGTGGGCATGAATACTCACTCCAAAATGCAAAATTTGCAGCGTCAATCGAACCAAATAATCAACAAGTTCAGGCAAGACTGAAAGAAATTGAACGCAATACAAACCAAGATATTCCCAGCCTTCCAACAAAACTTGAATTAGAGATAAAAACTAATCCTTTTTTAAGATATGACTCATTAGATTTGAAGAAAGCATTAAAAATGGAATCATCTTCTGAAGAACTTGTCTTTTCAGAAATTAGGACACGAAAAGATAATTTTTAATTAAATCTCTCAACACACAAAGCAACTCCCATGCCTCCTCCAACACATAATGAGGCGAGACCTTTTGAAACATCTCTTCTTATTAATTCATGTATCAAAGTAACAAGGATTCTTGCGCCAGAGGCACCAACTGGATGACCTAAAGCAATGGCCCCACCATTAACATTAAGCTTTTCCTCTGGAATATTTAAATCTTGTGAGCATGCGCACGCTTGAGCTGCAAAAGCTTCATTTATTTCAAATAAATCAATTTCATTTATTGACCAATCAATTTTTGTGAGAGCATTCTTAATTGCAGGAATTGGACCAGTACCCATAATTGATGGATCTACCCCTGCTTGCCCCCAACCAACAATTTTAACTAATGGGTCTAACCCGAGCATTTTTGCTTTTTTATAAGACATTAACAATAGTCCTGCTGCACCATCGTTTATACCAGATGCATTAGCTGCCGTAACAGTACCATCATCTTTTTTAAAGATTGGTTTCAGTGATGAAATATCATCCATATTTATATTATGTCTAATATATTCATCCTCTAATATAGTTTCTTCTTTTTTTCTTTTTGTAATTGTAACTGGACAAATTTCTTCAGCAAATTTCCCAGCATTATAAGCCGCAATAGCTTTTTGTTGCGAATCAAATGCAAAATTATCCTGTTTTGAGCGTGATATTGACCATTTTTTAGCAACATTCTCAGCAGTAACACCCATATGATAATCATTAAAAAAATCTATAAGTGCATCATTTATCATAGTATCCTGCATAGCGATGGTCCCCATTTTATGCCCTCTTCGAACATCTACTACGTGAGGTGCCCGGGTCATATTTTCTTGACCACCTGCAATAATTATACGATCACTTATTTCACTTATTTGCTGATGGGCTAATATCACAGATTTTAGTCCAGAAGCACAAAGTTGATTAATCGACCATGAAAGTGTCTCATACGGTAATCCAGCATCTACTGCTGCCTGTCGTGCAGGATTTTGACCCTGTCCAGATGTTAGTATTTGGCCTAATATGACCTCGTCAATATCTGTTGATTTAATTTCGGATGTATCTAGCAAAGATTTAATTACGGCTGAGCCAAGCTTGTACGCGGGAGTGTCAGCATATACTCCATTAAAGTTGCCGATTGCAGTTCTTGATGCTTTAACAATTACTGTATCATTATCTTTATACAATTATCAAACCCTCCTAATATTCGGTTGATGAATTTTTTTTTTATCATACAAGTCTGCTCTAAGAGTCATAAAAATTACCAATAAACCCAAGGGAATACATATAATATTCATAATTTCCCAACCAGCTAGTGTCAACATAAAACCAGCTGATAAACTTGCAACAGCTTGCATTGAAAAGACCAATATTTCATTAAAACCCTGTGCTTTGAATTTTTCTTCTGCCTTGTATGAAATTACCAACAAACTAGTAGAAGTAATAAATAAAAAATTCCATCCGATACCAAGAAAGATAAGAGCTATAAGATAATTAAAATAGGTATTTTCATAGTAGCTGAGGCAAATTGTTAAGAAGAAAAATAGAATACCCGTATAAATAATCCTACTATGCCCATATTTTTTGATCAACCTTCCTGTGAAAAGTGAAGGTAAAAACATCGCAATTATATGAGCTTGTATTACAAATTTCGTACTATCTAAACTGAAGCCGTGGTGATGATGCATGCTCAAAGGGGTCGCAGTCATCAAAAAAGACATTATTGCATAGGACATGGCAGCCGAAACTATAGCTTGGCTGAAACGATGAGATCTTAATAATTCTGAGTAAGTCCGAACAATTACAACCTTTTTCTCGACTATAACCTGACCAGGACTATCTTGCCTGTAAAATAATAATACAAGGATTGGAATTGATGTTAAAAAGGACAAAGCAATATATGATCCGACAAAAGTATGCTCTGGTATAAGGTCTTGCGCGTAAATTGCAATATTGGGACCTAGCAGAGCTGACCCTATACCAGCTAACATTATAACTGATATAGCCCTAGGTATCATTTCTTTTTTTACTGATTCCGCAGCAGCAAATCTATATTGATGAGTAAAAGCTAAGCCATTACCAATAGCAAAACAAGCCAAACAGTATAGTGAAAATTCACCAATATAAATTGATAAAGCTGCTAATAAAGCTGAAAAGGATGTATATATAGCAGCAATTATGAAACCCTTCTGTCTTCCAATAATACTCATTATCTTTGATGCAATCATCGTGGAACTGGCCAAGCCAACTACCATCATGGCTGTTGGAAGGGTTGATAAAGATACTATTGGAGTGAGAGTTGACCCAATTATACCACTCAGAAAAATAGTTACTGGCGCTGCAGTAAATCCAAATATTTGGGCTATAATTATTAATATAAGATTCTTATTATACATTCTTGCTACATTGAATATTCTAAAATATCTAACTACTTATTGTAACTAATGTCTATTGATTATTCAGAATTTAATCGAGTGAGCATCTTATGTGCCGCAATATGTCTCATATATGCGTTCATTTGGGTTAGGTGGAAGTTGGTAATCCCTATTCAATTCCAGATCATCATATGGTTTTTCAAGAACAATTAGTAATTTCCTAAGAGGCTTAAAATTACCTCTATGAGCTTCCTTTAACACCTCCTCAACTATGTGATTTCTTGGAATGACCACAGGGTTTGTATCACTCATTAGCGATATTGAAGATTTATATGACTTAGACTCTTTCTTCAGACGTGATTGCCAACGAAGCCACCAATCAATAAAAGATTTTTGTTCATAAATTCTACCAATTGGCTGATCTTGACGGGTTAAATTTCGAAATGTATTGATGTAATTTAAATTATTTTTCTGCATCCAATCAAGTAGATCAGAAATAATCTTCTCATCTTCAGGTCTCCCATCAAATAAGCCGAGCTTAGAGCGCATCATGGCAAGCCACTTTTGTTTATATAAGTCTGGAAATTCTGAGATTGTCTGTTCACCTAATTTAATAGCTTTATGGGGGTCTTTATTTACAAAAGGAAGAAGAGTTTCAGCAAGTCTTGCAATATTCCATTGTGCTATTATTGGCTGATTATCAAATGAATAACGGCCCCTTCTATCTATTGAACTAAAAACAGTATTAGGCTTATATTCATCCAAAAAAGCGCATGGTCCATAGTCAATTGTTTCACCTGATAGGGTCATATTATCCGTATTCATAACCCCATGGATAAACCCAATTTTCATCCAACTCACGATCAAATTAGCTTGCCTTTCCATAACTGCCTTAATTAAGTCCAAAGCTTTGTTCTGACTTTCTCGAAGTTCCGGATAGTGTCGCTGAATTGTATAATTCATTAACTTTTCTACTGACTGCTTATCCTTAAAATTGGAAGCAAACTCAAAGGTACCTACTCTAATATGAGAGCTAGCTATACGAGTTAATATGGCCCCAGGCAGCATAGTTTCGCGCCTTACCTGTTCACCCGTGGTCACAACAGCTAGACTTCGGGTTGTTGGGACACCCAAATGATACAAAGCCTCAGAAATAATATATTCTCGTAACATAGGCCCCAATACTGCTTTACCATCGCCACCCCTTGAATATGGAGTCCTGCCTGATCCCTTAAATTGGATATCCAATCGACTACCAGCTGGAGTAATATGTTCTCCCCAATTATATGCGCGTCCGTCGCCCAACACGGTAAAATGCCCGAATTGATGTCCCGCATAAGCTTGTGAATATGGTGTGCAACCTTCAGGTAGATAATTACCTGCAAATAACTCCGCCTTCTCTTTTTCAGTAAGATCGGAAAAGTCTAAGCCCATAGATGCCGCTAGTTGATTATTAATAATAACAAGATCAGGCTTATTTACTGGTTCAGGTTTATGTTTTGAAAAAAAATGTTTTGGTAAATCTGTATAAGTTGTATCAAAATTGAATCCATATTCTCTCATGACTTTAATTTACCGCTTTAACAGCATTCTCTTGTAATGCTTCAATTGTTGTAAACTTTAGTGCACTTTCCTCACAAGCTTCAAGTATTACTGGCGGCGCCAAACCCATTTCCAATGCCTCTTTCCATCTAATTGCACAAAGACACCACCTATCTCCAGATCTAAGACCGGGAAATCCAAATATGGGTTGAGGGGTTGAAAGATCATTTCCACGACCTTTTGTGAACTCAAGAAATCTAGATGTCATCTCAGCACATATAACATGGCTCCCAAAGTCGCTATGATCAGTTCGACAGTACCCGTCTCTAAAATATCCAGTTCTAGGCTTATAACAACACGCCACGAGAGTTCCTCCTAAAACATTCTTTTTATTATTAACCTTTTCTTTAAGCACCTAATTTCCTAATCTTCATTATTCTAGAATTGCAAGTTACTTATACTAATCTAATAATTGGCGGAGAGAGAGGGATTCGAACCCTCGATAGCATTGCTACTATACACGCGTTCCAGGCGTGCGCCTTAAACCACTCGGCCACCTCTCCAAATAACTATTCATTCTATTAACCTATTACATGATTTTGGAAGATCCGACAATAATATCCACTTTTTAATTTTAGTGGAGTTTGACTCATAAATCTTTTCCTTTTTTAACCAAGTGTCCAGTTCAGCCCCGCATCCATCAGAATTCTGAACAGGAGGTTGATTCTTACAAGCTTTTGAGTCCTCTGGACATTCCAACCTTACATGAAAATGCTTATAATGCCCTCCCCAGGGTCTTATTTTTTTTAGCCAACTTGACTCATTCTTTTCAATTGCTTGAGTACATAAGTTTTTTTTTATGACTGGGTTTACAAAAATTCTTGTTACTCTCTCATCATCTGCGAATATTTTCAATAATTGATAGTGATATTCTGACCATAAATTATTTTGAATTGACGTTTGATCTTTAGAAAGCATTGATTTTGGCTGATATGTTTCCAATTCAAACCTTTGTAGCTCATAATTTGGTTTCTTTTGGTAATAAACATCCACATCTAGTCCATTTTGATGGCTCTTGTGACCATAAGGCATTGGTCCACCTCTGGGCATTGCCAAGTCACCAATTAAAAGTCCATTTCCATATGCAGAATATACCTTTTGTGACGTATCTTCGATAATATTAATTAAGTTTGGATGGCCCCAAAATCTATTTCGAGATGGCTTGAGCGCATCATAGTGAAATTTATGGCTTGGAAGATATCTCCCCCCAGAGAGACAACCCTTTGAGTAAGAACCAAAACTTTCTGGAGCATCTAGGCTTTCAGTGCGTATTTTTGAAAATACCTCACTTGCATATTCACTTGCAATTGCTATGTGAGATTTAAAAAAAGAAAAAAGTAGAAAGAATATAATAAAAATTAAGATTTTTTTATTCATAGTCTGTCTTTAAAGCTTGAATAAATGCTTCTTGAGGTATCTCAACTTTTCCATATTTTCTCATTTTTTTCTTACCTTTTTTTTGTTTCTCAAGCAGTTTTCTTTTCCGACTAACGTCGCCCCCATAACACTTTGCTGTAACATCTTTTCTCACAGCAGATATTGTTTCCCGAGCTATAACTTTTCCTCCAATTGCTGCTTGGATTGGGATTTTAAATAAATGTCGGGGAATTAACTCTTTCAACTTTTCGATGATAATTCTACCTCTACTATCCGCAATACTTCTATGAACGATCATTGCTAAAGCATCAACTGACTCTTCATTTACTAATATTTGCATTTTTACCAGATCTGATTGCTTATAATCAGATATCGTATAGTCAAAACTTGCATATCCTTTTGATACAGATTTTAATTTATCATAAAAATCAAAGACAACCTCATTCAAAGGAATTTCATATATTACGACAGCCCTGTTGCCAGAAAATGTTAACTCTTTCTGTTTGCCTCTTCTCTCCTCACATAACTTTAAAATAGCCCCCAAATATTCATCAGGAACAATGATCGATGCAAGTATCCAAGGCTCTTCTATCCGCGAAATACGTTCCTGAGGGGGCAGATCAATCGGGTTATGTAGCTCTATTTTCTTACTGTCAGTTGTAAAAACATCGTAGATTACACTTGGTGCCGTTGTAACAAGATCTATATTATATTCTCTATCTATTCTTTCACAAATAATTTCGAGGTGTAGTAGACCTAAAAATCCACACCTATAACCCAAACCCAATGCAGCAGAAGTTTCCTTTTCATAGTGAAAACTTGCATCATTTAAGCTTAATTTTTCAATAGCATCACGAAGACCTTCAAAATCTGATGTATCTTGTGGATACAGACCGCAAAAAACGACTGGTTGTGCAGGTTTAAATCCCTCAAGTGGTTTTTCACAAACTATTCTTGCATCTGTTATTGTGTCGCCAACGCGCATATCAGATACCTGCTTGATTGATGCTGTGAAAAAACCTATTTCTCCGGGACCTAGTTCGTCTATCATTTTTTGTTTTGGTTCAAATATTCCAATTCTCTCAACTTGATAAACAGCAGAGTTAGACATTAACTTTATTTTTTGACCTTTTTCAATTTTACCTTCATAGACCCTTATTAGTACAACTACACCCAAATATGCATCGTACCATGAGTCAACCAGTAGGGCCTTTGTTGGATCTCGGAAGTTTCCGGATGGTGGGGGTAATTTTTCGATAATTTTTTCAAGTAGATTTTCCACACCTAATCCAGTTTTTGCCGATATTTCTATTGAGTCAGTTGTATCCAATCCAATGACATCCTCTATCTGTTTTTTTATTCTTTCTGGTTCTGCGGCTGGTAAGTCTACCTTATTTAATACAACTAAAATTTCATGGTCATTCGCAATAGCCTGATAAACATTTGCTAATGTCTGGGCTTCAACTCCTTGACTTGCATCTACCACAAGTATTGAACCTTCACATGCAGCAAGAGATCTATTTACTTCATATGCAAAATCAACGTGGCCTGGTGTATCAATTATATTAAATATGTACTGTTCATTTTTTTGGCTTTTATAATTTAAAGAGACAGACTGCGCCTTAATCGTGATACCTCTCTCCCTCTCAAGCTCCATAGAGTCTAGCACTTGCTCCTTCATATCCCTTAAATCAAGACCACCTGTTATTTGTATCAGTCTGTCAGCAAGTGTTGATTTTCCATGATCTATGTGTGCTATAATTGAGAAGTTTCTTATCTTTGATAGATCTTTCATTGCGCCTTTAATAGTTAATTTATTAAATTATGCCCGAATCTGAGCATCAAACTTATTAGTAATTTCTGAAATAATCATATTTGATATATTCTCTATTTCTGTATCTTTCAATGTCTTTTCATATGGTTGTATAGTAATGTTTATACCTACTGATTTCTTATCTTCAGGAATATTCTTACCACTATAAACATCAAATACTTTTACGTTATCAATCATTGTATTTTTTATTCTTTTTATAGTTTGCAAAATATCCTCTGCATTTATATCTTCATCAAAAATAAAAGCAAAATCTCTAGATATTGGCATGAAATGGCTTGGCCGGTAGCCTTCCCTTCCTTTACTTTTTTTCTTTTTGTTATTAGGAAGGTTACTCATAAAAACTTCGAAGCAAAATAGAGAGTCCTCAATATCAAAACCCTTTGAAATTTTTGGGTGCAATTCTCCAAAGTAAGCTAAAATATTGTGCGGACCTTGCCTTATTACTCCTGATTTTCCTGGGTGATAATAGTCTGGTGTATCCTGTGTTATCTTATAATTGTCATCTTTTATTCCAAATGCCCTTAGAATTGATAGAACATCTTCCTTTACATCATAAATATCAGTATCTCTTCCTCTACCTCTCCAATCTTCACTACCCCCTTGGCCAATTGCTTTTCCAATCCTGACACCTGCAGCAGAATCGAATTGGTCCTGAATTTCAAGACCCTCGTAACAGTGACTAACCTCAAAAAGTGAAATATCTTTGTACCCTCTATCATTATTTTTTTTTATGGATGAAATCAAATTGGGAAGAAGTGATTGGCGCATAATATTAAGTTCTGAGGAAATGGGATTCAACAATATCAAGCTTTCGTTCATATGATTAAAAAGTTTTGCGAACTTATCAGATATAAAAGAATAACTCACTGTCTCGACCAAACCTCTACTTGCTAATATTCTTTTTGCTGAAGACCTATTCTTGAATGCTGAACTTAACTTTCTAGATGCCACCCCAATAGACTTATTTAATGGTGTGGAAATAATCTGATCTGTACCTTTGATTCTCATAATTTCTTCAACAATACAGGCTTGTTCGGATATGTCATGTCGCCATGAAGGAATGGTAATATTTATCGATTTACCCTCATCTACTATTTGAAAACCTAGGGATGACAGGATTGATAAGATTTCTTTTTTAGCATAAGTAATTCCAAGAAGTCTCTCTATTTCTCCTAAGTCAAAATCAATTGTTTTAAATGGCTTTGGCGATGATCCAACAGATTTGATATGTGAAATATCTCCTCCACATATTTTATGAATCATCTCTACTGCCTTTTTTAAACCCTGATCAATGAAACTCTTATCTATACCCCTTTCATTGCGATATCTAGCATCAGATATTATTCCAAGTTTCCTACCCGTATTAGCTATGTTGATTTTATCCCAAATCGCACTTTCAATTAAAACATTCTTTGTTTCACTGCTACATCCAGTTCTTTGTCCCCCGATAATCCCAGCTATTGATTCCGGTCCATTTTCATCGCAAATAACAGTAATTGACTGATCTAATTGGTATTGCTTGTCATCCAATGCAATAATTTTTTCACCTTTGATAGCTTTTCTAATATTTAAGCCCTTCTCTATTTTATCATAGTCAAAAACGTGAAGAGGCCTGTTTAAATCGAAGGTCAGGTAATTAGTAACATCCACAAGCGCATTGATTGATCGTAAACCAACTGCCTCCAATCGATCTTTTAACCATAATGGCGACTCGGTATTTTTGACATTCTTAATTAGTATAAAACTTGCATAAATATCTTCTTTGAGATCTTTATCAAGAGTGATTTCTTTTTCGATCTCATAATTTCCTTTTAATTTGCTATTTTCAAACAACCTAAGATTACCCATACCAGCTGCACTCAAATCACGGGCAATACCTCGTACTCCGAGGGCATCCGATCTATTTGGTGTTATAGCCACCTCAACAACGGGATCATTTTTCTTGATATGATTTATTAATGAATCACCAATTTTTGCATTCTTGTCTAATTCGAGTATTCCATCATGCTGATCAGATAATAATAGTTCCCTCTCGGATAGAAGCATACCGCTTGAGTTTACTCCTCTTATTTTAGTTGCTTGTAGTTTAATTCCGATTCCTGGTATGAATGAACCTTCAGGTGCAAAAACAGCTTTCATACCTGTCCTTACATTATCAGCCCCACAAACAACCTCACAATTTCCATTTATTGTTTTTAGTTCACATAGATTAAGCTTATCAGCATTTGGGTGCTTTTTAACTTTCTTAACTTCACAAACAGTAAAATCTTTATATTTTTGTATTGGATTATCAATATCTTCAACTTCAAGACCAATCATATTCAATTGATCACAAATTTTATCTACAGTATAATTTGTTTCCAAATGATCCATCAACCAAGAATATGTAAATTTCATTCTGAAAGTCCCTTTGATAATGAGGGAATATCGAAAACCTTAAAGCCATAATGTCTTAACCAACGAAGATCAGAGTCAAAAAAAGCCCTTAAATCAGTCATTCCATACTTTAGCATCGCCAGCCTATCTATTCCCATTCCAAATGCAAAACCTTTATATACAGATGGGTCAAGATTAACATTCCTTAGTACTTGAGGATGTACCATCCCACTACCTAAAACTTCAAGCCAATCTTCACCTTCTCCAACAATTAGCTGGTTATTAGACTTATGACAGGCAATATCAACTTCAAGTGATGGTTCAGTAAATGGAAAGTAGCTTGGCCTTAATCTCATCTTAATTGACGGAACTTCAAAGAATGCTTTACAAAATTCTTCGAGAACCCATTTTAATTGACCCATGTTAGAGTCACTATCTATGACTAATCCTTCCACCTGATGAAACATTGGAGTATGCGTTTGATCCGAGTCAGATCTATATGTTCTCCCAGGTGCTATAATTCTAATTGGTGGTTTTTTGGAGAGCATTGTTCTTATTTGAACCGGACTTGTATGTGTTCTAAGTAATCTTGTCTCACCACCCACTTGAGGCAGATAAAATGTGTCTACCATCTGCCGTGCAGGATGACTCTCTGGTATATTTAAAGCATTAAAGTTGTTGTGATCATTTTCAATATCTGGGCCTTCCGCAATATCAAAATCCATATCAGAGAAAATTTCTATAATTTCTTCTGTAACTTGCGTTATTGGATGAATTTTACCAATATCTATTCCTGACTCAGGTATTGGGAGTGTAACATCAATCTTATTTTTACTTATTTTTTCAGTTAATTCTTCATTAAATAAATTTGATTTAAATCTATCTATCTCTTCACTTGTTTTTCTTTTTAGAATATTAACCTGCTCACCAAAGTCTTTTCTATCCTCTGGGCTTTGCAGAGATATTTTTTTTAACAAACTTGTGATTGTTCCTTTTTTTCCTAAGTAAGCAACCCTTATACTCTCAAGCTGGTCAAGTGTCTGGACCTTTGAAATTACTCTAGTTATTTGCTCTTTTAATTTTGAAATTTCATCGAATTTGTTCATAGCTTAATTAAACCTATTACTATCTTTTATAGTAGACATATTAAAACATATAAACAAATGAATAGTAAACCGAAATTACTTTATTTCAGCTTGAACTTTTGATAGCAACTCAGTGAATGCTTGAGGTTCATTTACTGCAAGATCAGCAAGAACTTTCCTATCAATTTCTATACCAGCTTTATTGAGGCCGTATATAAAAGTAGAATATCTCATCCCATGCTGCCGGACCATTGCATTTATTCTTTGAATCCAGAGACTTCTAAAATCACGCTTTCTGACTTTTCTATCTCGGTATGCGTACTGAGCTGCTTTTTCAACCGCTTGTTTTGCTACGCGTATAGTATTCTTTCGCCTACCATAGTAACCTTTGGCACTAGATAAGACCTTTGAATGCCTTGCATGCGATGTAACACCTCTTTTAACTCTTGCCATCTCTTTTACTTCTAATTATAAGGTAAAAATTGTTTTACTATTTTTTGATCAGCTTCAGCTAAAACTGACATTCCTCTTGCATTTCTTATAAATTTATTTGTTCTTTTGATCATGCCATGCCTCTTGCCTGCTTGACCACACATAATCTTACCTGATTTAGTAACTTTAAATCTTTTTTTTGCACCAGATTTTGTCTTTAACTTTGGCATTTTATCGTCCGATTATATAAATAATTTTAACTAAACCAATTTATAGGCTACGTTATACTTATTTACAATAGAAAAAGTAAAAATATTAATTAAATAATGCTTTTTAGTTATTTAGGCGCCAAAACCATAATTATTTGCCTACCTTCAAACTTTGGCTGCAATTCTACCTTGGCTAATTCGTCGGTATCTAATTTTATTCTATCAAATAATTTAACGCCAAGTTCGGTATGGGACATCTCTCTTCCACGAAACATCAATGATATTTTAACTTTATCACCAAATTCAATAAACTTCCTCATATTCTTTAATTTGACTTCATAATCGTGCGTATCAATATTTGGACGCATTTTTATTTCTTTTACACCAATAGTTTTTTGCTTCTTTTTAGCTTCTGCTGCTTTTTTTTGTGATTGATATTTGAACTTTCCATAGTCCATTATTTTACAAACGGGTAGATGAGGGTTTGGTGATATTTCGACCAAATCTAGTTCAAATTTTTCAGCTTCTTGAATTCCTGTTTGTATACTTACTTCACCATAATTTTCACTATTGGGGCCAATTAATCTAATATTATCTGCAATAATTAACTCATTTATACGATGTGATGCATCAGATTTCTTTTTAGCAAAGTCTTCAATTCTTCTAACTATGGTAAAACTCCTCAGTAAATTAATATGTATATATATATATACTGAATTTTAAACAAATCAATTATTTATCTTACATTCTTATTTAATAAGCTTGCATAAATTCTTATGGTTTTTTCGCACATTTTTTTTATTGTAAATTTTTCAATTATACTATCTACAGCGCGAAGTGACAAATTTTGAATCTGTTTTGGGTTTAAATTGAGAGCTTTTTCTATTTTCTTATATAAATCACTTGAGTCGCCAGATTTAAATAAATATCCATTGTAATTATCTGGATCATCTTCATCATTTTTATTTATTATCTCACGGACAGGTCCAATATCCGATGCTATAACTATTTTTCCCATGGCTAAACTCTCTGCTATAACCCTACCAAAAGCCTCTGGCTCGACAGATGGGCATAAAACTATGTCAGATAAATACATGATGGATGGTATATCTTTTATGTGCCCTAAAAATTTAATATCATTTTCTAGACCATAATCCACAATTAACTTCTTTAATTTTTTTGTATGAGATTCATGTTTCTTATTTTCACCTGCAAAGATTAGCTTGAGGGATAAATTCGAATTAGAGTTGAGTTTGCGAAATGCCTCAATAGCAAGCTCGTGCCCCTTCCATTTCGTGACTCTCCCTGGCAAGAGAATTATTTTACTATTTTCTAAGAAATACTCCTTTCGTATTTGATCAATATAGTTACTTTTTATTGATTTTATATTAAATTTTTCGGTATCAACCCCACGGTGAATAATAGATATTTGATTATCGGGTAAAGCATATCTCTCTTGAATAATTTGCTTCGTATAATTTGAATTCGCAATTGTTAACTGTCCCCTTACCATAAATTGATTATACTTTCTCTTAAAGAGAGATTTTTCTGAATATATTCCGTGGTAGGTTGTTAAAAAATGTACTTTCATCAGTTTTGAAGCAAAATATGCAGATATTGCTGGTGCTCTGCTTCTAGCGTGGACAAGGCTTATATTGTATTTTTTTATGGTATATATTAATGATACTATATTCATAATAATGATAAGAGGATTTTTTGAATTTAATGGTAAATTTATATGAATATTGCCACCTTTTTCATACTCACCCTTGAGCCTTCCACCACTGGATGCTAGATAAGACACAAATCCGTTTATATTCAATTCCCTACCAATTTCAATACATGTTTGTTCAGCACCGCCACTATCTATAGATGGTGCTACTTGGAGTATACCAAATTTTGTTTTGTTGTTTTTCAAGTTGACTATCTCTTCCAAACCCTGTTTATAACTTGAATATTTGAGCTGTATATTGAGTATATTTTTTATCTTAGTATTTTTAATTCTCTTAGTCTCCGAATAGAAGCTTTTTGCCATATTGCTCAATTTAGCATTTTCAAAAGAAATTGCATCTGGGGGAGTTACACTTAATAAATCTGCAGCATATTCAACAACATCTTGAGGTGGTGATGGAAGATCGTCAGAAACGTTAAATACTTCACTTGCTAATCTTGAATTTGATAACGCAAATACAATATTTGTAATATCCTCTACATGAATTCTATTAAATATCTGACCTTTTTTAATTATTCTTTTTGCGTTGCCATTTAATAGGTTCTTTATTTGGTTTCTTCCTCGTCCATAAATTCCAGAGAGCCTCAGTACATTACAAGGTATACCATATTCTTTGCAAAGATTTATCCATTGTCTTTCAGCTTTAATACGGTTTCTAGCGCGCTGGGAGTTTGGGTTAACTGGAAAATTCTCGTCTATTTCCTTACCTTCTGCATCTCCATAAACAGCAGTTGTTGATAAATATATTACTCTTTTTATACCGTTTTTAAGAAGTACAGTAATATCATCAAAGTTATTATTAAGCACAACGTCGCCCATACCATCAGGAGCGATAGAAATTAGAAGAATATCAGTTTCTGATAAGTAATCCTTTAAATCATTTAATTTTGCTTGGGGGTCATATTTTAGGACAGTAATATTTGGATTTAAACTTCTCTCCTTTCTTATAGTTCCGTATACTTGCCAATTGTGTTGGATGAAATAATTGGCAACATTCTCGCCTGTAAAACCAAGCCCAAAGCAAAATAATTTATTCATTATCTAATTCCATTCTAGCATAACATTATCGTCTTTTTCTAAGTGCATGTTATTTTTTTTAAAATGATCAAATTCTTTATCTGAGGTTAGTTGTTTAATTGCCCATATGGATGCAGCTCTAACTATTGGTATTTCGTCTGTTAAATGTGGTATGATTTTTGGAATATAATCCTTCATACCAGAGTTTCCAGTTGCAATGAGTATATTCCTTATAAACCTATCCCTACCGATCCTTTTTATAGGTGAGTCCCTAAAAAAATCGTTGAACATCTGTCTATCAAAACCCAAAAAATATAAAAGGTTAGGCATATTCAGTTCTTCCCGTGCCCTAAGTTTAATATCATTTGTTGTTTCAGCAAATTTATTCCATGGACAAACAGCTAAGCAGTCATCGCATCCGTAAACTCTATTACCAATTGATTTTCTCATATTTTTAGGAATATGACCTTTTAACTCAATTGTTAAATAAGAGATACATTTCCTTGAGTCTAACTTGTATGGTTCAATAATGGCATTAGTTGGACAAATATCAATACATGAGGTACAAGACCCGCAGTGGTCAATTTCTGCACTTGCGGATGGCAACCTTACAGAAAGCAAAATAACCCCTAAAAAAAACCACGAACCTAACTTACGACTAACGAGATTTGTGTGCTTTCCCTGCCAGCCTAAACCTGCTATCTGCGCAATAGGTTTTTCCATTATTGGAGCAGTATCTACAAAATATCGGGACTCTATTTTATAGCTATCCTTTAGCCAAACGCTAGCTTCTTTTAACTTTTCCTTGATTAACTCATGGTAATCATTCCCTCTTGCATAGACAGATATATTTGCTTTTTTCTTTCTATCTATGAACTTTAAGGGGTTTTCCTCAGGACCATAATTTTTTGACAGAACAATAATTGATTTCGCTTCATCCCATATTTTCTTTGGATGAGATCTTCTTTCTTTATTTTTTTCAAGCCAAGACATTTCTCCATGATAACCATCTGTTAAATATTCCTCTAATCTTATTCTTTGGTCAGGTATATTTTCTATATTTGTAAAACCAATATCATCAAACCCAGATTGCAGAAGTTTTTCTTTTATTTGCGAGGAAATATCCATAGATTCAGTCTACTAAAAATCAGGATTTGAGTAATAAGCTGGAGGTCTAAAGCCTGCAATATTATCTTCTAGTATTGGAGAAAATGATGGTCTAGATTTGATACGGGCATACCAATTTTTGAGCGTAACCCACCTGTCCCAATCAACTTTTCCTAAGTAATCTAGACAAGAAATATGAGCTGCTGCTGCAAAATCTGCTTGAGATAATGCGTCTCCTCCAATCCACCGACGTGAATTTATTAAATGGCTGATATAATCAAAATGATAAGATGAATTCTCTTGAGCTAATCTCACTAACTCCATATTTGGGCTTGTGTTATCAAGTTCATCTTTTTGATAATATTTATCAATTAACTCCCTAATAATCACTTTTGTGACTTCTCTATGAAATTTATTATCAAACCAATCAATTAGCCTTCTTATTTCCGCCTTTTGGTATATGTCTCCAGAAATATAACTTAAATTGGTATTATCGTCTTTGAATTTTTCTTCAATATATTCAATTATTGCATAAGTGTTTATAATTATATTATCATCTTCATCAATAATAAGAGGTAATGTTCCAGCAGGGTTAAGCGCTAAAAATTCTCTTCTTTCATCCCAAATATTTTCGTTTATCATTGAAAAGGCAACATTCATTTCACATAAAGAAAGTCTCACTCTTCTTGAAAAAGGGCATATTGGGAAGTGGAATAACTTAATCATGATAACATTTAAGCTCTATAATTGTAAAAAATTTGTAAAAAAATAATAATAATAATTCTTTCTCAATGTAAATTACTTTTATAAGGATTTATATAATATATACTCTATCTTATGGTTCTAGAAAATTTAATATTATTATCAGTATTGCAAGGTACAACTGAGTTCCTTCCAGTAAGCTCCTCGGCTCATCTTGCGATAGCGAGTTTTTTTAGTCAAAATATAAATCAATCTGTTTCTATTGATTTAAGCCTTCATGTAGGGTCATTATTAGCAATGATCATATATTTCTGTAGAAATGGAATGAGAGTTTCTCAGCAATCTCATTCAGAAAATATCAATTTTCTCAATAAAAGAGTATTACTTTATCTAATAACTTTGAGTGCGATTCCAACATTAATATTTGCATATTTGCTTCTCTGGAATGGTTATATTCACAATATAAGAGAGAATATTGAAATAATCGTATGGGTTAACTTAGTTTTTGCAATCTTATTATTAATCAGTGATTACATCGGCAAGACAGATATAAAAAAATTAGAGAGAAAACATATCGTGCAACTGGCTCTCATACAGACAATTGCATTAATACCCGGTGTAAGTAGATCGGGAATATGCCTTACAATGTCAAGATTTTTAGGATATGGAAGAAAACAATCCGCAATAATTGCAACAATTATGGCTTTCCCTCTGCTATTGGCAAGCCTAGTATACATATTGTCTACTTTACTTATTGCGCAAGAGTTAAAATTGACAATCACAATTTTACTTGCCATTGGATTATCTTTTATGACTTCTTATTTGGCACTCAAAATTATCATTGAATTCATTGAAAAAATAAAAATATACCCATTTGTTATTTACCGAGTGTGCTTGAGTTTGACAATTATTTATGTAATTAGTTAGAAAATCTTTTCAAATAATTTGGTACAATATTTTTTATTGAAACTGGATGGATTTCATAATCACCCAAATTACCAATTTTATCACTTTTTGTCTTGAGCAATATATTATCTTTTTTCAATGACTCAATCTGATCATATGTAATAAGAGGTTTGGGCATAATTTGAAGAGGCGTAATAAATAGCTTGGATATACTGAAAGGAATTGGTACGAGCAACCTTTTCTTTTTGGTAATTTTTACAATCAATTCAAGAATTTGCTTCAATGAATAGATCTCATTTCCCCCTATTTCATAAACATCTTTCTTATTATCATCCTTCAAATGGCTGACTATTAATTTAGCCAAATCCTCCACATAAACTGGTTGAAACTTTGTGTTACCATAGCCTATAAGAGGAAAGATAGGAACTAATGATAGTATTGAAGCAAATTGATTAAAGAAATTATCGTCATAACCAAATACAAGTGAGGGCTTTATTACAGTTGAGTTAGAGTTTTCAGAAAAAATGTCTTTCTCCCCTTGTGCCTTACTATTTAAATATCGTGACTTTGATCCTATTTCTGATCCGAGAGCAGAGATATGAATAAACCTTTCGACATCCATCTCCCTAGAAAGTCTTGCTATCTTTTTTGGAAGTCCCGCATGAATGTAATTAAACTTATATTTACGTGTTTCGTTGAGTATCCCAATTAGATTAATGACATAGTTGGAGCCTTTTATGAAATCTGATATGGATTGCTCATCAAATATATTTACCCTTGAAGTTTCGACTTGCCCAATATTTCCAGATACACGTATCGAATTGGCGAGGTTCGGACTCCTTGTAGCAACTTTTATTCGATAACCCTCTTTCACAAGTTGTCGAACTAAGTTTCTACCTATAAAGCCAGTTCCTCCAAAAATTGATACTATTTTACTACTTTTTGATGGTATGCTAATCTAATACTCCAATGGTCTATATATCAAAAAAATTATCTAATTTAAATAAATGTGAATATAATATATATTTATCATAAAAAAAATAAAAAGGTTTTTTAATAAAAAAAATTGAATTGCTTAGAAATAAATTATTACAAATATAATAATTAAAAAGGGGACAACATTGACTCAAAATTACAATATAGAAATGCATTTTGACGATCTACCAAATAATATTGATCTTGGAAATATAATAGCTGTTGATACTGAGACACTTGGACTTAATCCAAACAGAGATAGATTATGCCTCATTCAAATTAATTCTGGTAATAGTAAAACCCATTTAATCAAAATTGATAAAGAAATAAAACTAGCTCCAAACCTATCAAAAATTTTGGAAGATGAAAAAATACTCAAGATTTTTCATTTTGCAAGATTTGATGTTGCGGTACTTAATAAAACCTATGGAGTTACAACAAACAATATTTACTGTACAAAGATTGCATCAAAGATCGCAAGGACATACACAGATAGGCATGGCCTCAAGGACCTTTGTAAAGAATTACTAGATATAGAATTGTCAAAAGAACAACAAAGTTCCGATTGGGGATCAAAGGAATTGTCAAACACACAACAGACCTATGCAGCGAATGATGTTATTTACTTGCATGATATAAAAAAAAAACTGGACCTTATCCTGAGTAGAGAAAATAGATTGGAACTTGCATATGCATGCTTTAAATTTATTAAAACACAGGTAGAGCTTGACTTACGTGGTTGGCATAACCAAAATATATTCGATCACTAACAAAATATGACTTAGATCTTAAATATAGAAATTCATATGAGCGATAAATACCATCATAATCAGATCAAGAGCGTTCTTGAACATTCAAAAAGAATAAGAATCCTTAATAAATTAATATTAATGATCCTATTACTTGGTATTATTACAATCATATATAATTATTTCAATCATGATGATGATTTTACCTCAGTTTCTGTAATTGACAGTGAATATCAAGATGCAAGAATAGACACGCTTGATAATATACTTGAAATCAAAAACTCGGTAATTTCAGGGATAGATAGTGAAAATCAATCTTATGAAATAACAGCTAAAAAGACTTGGAACACTATTAGTAATGAAAATATCCTAGAGATGTCTGGAATCAAAACTAGAATGATGCTGAAGGATAATTATTCTATTAATATTACTGGTGATAACGCAACCTACGATAATAATAAAAAATATTTAAAGTTGCGGGATAATATTGAAATTAGAACAAATAATAGAGTAATTGCTTTTATTAAAAATATGTTTATTGATTTAAAGAAAAATAAAATCATGAGCCCAAGTCCGGTAATAGTCAAATTTAATGATATATGTATCCACAGTAAAGCCTTTGAAATAAATGATAACGGCGATAAAATAACCTTTAATAACGGAGTTAATCTGATTATTGGAGAGAAATCTAAATGTATGGAAATATAATGAAATTTATTCTTATAGTAGGTTTATATTTTATTTATACTCTTAATATCGCAACAGTCGAGGCAAAAGATAATACGTTATTATTAAATCAGTCACCTATCAATATTGAAAGTTCTTCACTTGAAATCATTGATGGTAAAAAGATAGCAATATTTGAAGGTCAAGTTAGAGTAAATCAAGAAGACATAACGATATCTTCAAATAAATTGGAACTCTCTTATGCGTTTAATTCAAGTAGTGAAGATATAAATGTAAAAAAAATAGTCTGCACTGGAAATGTATTGATTGAATTTGATAATCAAAGTGTAACAAGCGAAAGTGCTGAGTATGATTTAGAGAATAATCAAATAATTTTACAAAATGATGTTATCATTAGTAAGGATGAAGGTAATGCGATCAAGGCTGAAAAAGTTATAATAGATTTAGAAACTATGAGAATAAAAATGGACTCGTCAGATAGAGTTCAAGCTTTTATAACTCCCCCGAAAAGATAAAGTAGAGAGTACCGAAATGGCCGAAGAATCTCTCTCAATTGAAAATGTTGCAAAAGATTACAACGGAATAAATGTGATAAATGATCTATCATTACTAGTGCGCCCTGGCGAGATAATTGGTTTACTTGGGCCGAATGGTGCTGGCAAAACAACTTTATTCTATATGATCATGGGTTTAATAAAGCCACGAAAGGGAAAAATAAAACTAAATAACACAGATATCACAAGGCTAGCTATGTATAGCCGTGCGAGGCTGGGTATTAGTTATCTACCACAAGAACCTTCTATTTTCAGAGGGATGAATGTAAGAGATAACATAAATTGTATATTAGAAATTACTGAAAAAAACTCAAAAAAGAGAAAGATACAATTAGATAATCTCCTCTCGATATTCGGCCTTGAAAAAATTCAGAGAAACCCGGCAAGGTTGCTATCAGGAGGTGAAAGAAGACGTGTTGAAATTGCAAGGTCAATCGCTGGAAAACCAAAGTATATTTTAATGGACGAGCCATTCTCAGGCGTGGACCCAATCGCTATCGAAGAAATAAGAAATATTATTCTCTCTTTAAGTGATAGCAAGATCGGTATACTTATAACAGATCATAATGTTAGAGAAACTCTTGGATTAAGTGACAGGGCATATATAATATATGAAGGTAATTTGCTGATAAGTGGAAGTTCTGATGAGATTATCAGCAGCGAAGAAGTGAAAAAAGTTTATCTTGGAAACCAATTTAATATTTAATTGATTATTATGAGTCTTGGCCTAACAAATATTCAAAAAGTATCCCTCACACAATCACTCTCACCTCAAATACAATTAACAATTAAATTATTAAAGCTGAATAATTTAGAATTGGAAGATTTTATTCAAAAAAAAATAGAGGAAAATCCATTACTAATTCAAAATGATAATTTGAAAGATCCTGCAGAAACAAGAACTAGTAAGATTGATGATAAATTCACTAAAAATACTACTGATATTGACTTAATAAATAATATAAATTATTCAAAATCCCTCCGAGAACATCTTCTTGAACAATTAATAATTGCAAATTTAGATAATATGGAAAAGATCCTCGCAACTTATTTAATTAATATCTTGGATGAAGCCGGCTACATAACGGAAGATGATAACTTTATTTGCAATAAACTTGGTATATCTAGCGAGTTTTATACAAAAACAATAAATAAGTTACATTGTTTTGAGCCTACTGGTGTGTTTTCGAGGAATCTCAGAGAATGTCTTTTCCTTCAACTAAATGAAAAGAAACTAGTAGATGAGAAGTTATCAATTTTACTATCAAATATTGAGATATTAGCAGATGATAATTACGTTGAATTGTGCCAAAAAATTGGTGTAAGAAAAGATGAACTATTCAAGTTAATTAATATTATTAGGAAGTGTAACCCGAAACCTGGTCTTAATTTCTCACGAGATATTCTAGAAGTTATTGTGCCAGACATAATCATACACAAAAACCCGAGTGGAGTTTATACAATTCAATTAGTAAAAAATTTTTTCAATAATTTAATAGTGGATGAGTCATATAAAAGTATTCTTGATAACAAGAGAAATAAACATAACGAATTTATAACCAGTCACTATAATGAGGCAAAGATGGTGATTAACAGTGTTGCCCAAAGACAAAGAACATTATTGAGAATTGCAAATGAGATTATTATACAGCAAAGAGATTTCTTAGAATACGGAATTAATTATATGAAGCCTCTGAATTTAGAAAAAATAGCTAAAATTACAAATCTACATATTTCAACAATAAGCAGATCAGTACAAAATAAATTTATAGAAACACCCAGAGGAACCCTTGAAATGAAGTATTTTTTTGATAAAGGGTTTTCTAACATAATGCAAGATGAGCAAATATCTTCCAAAAGTATTGAAAATAGAATAAAAGAGTTAATTAAAAAAGAGACTCCCCAAAATATTTTATCTGATGATAAAATTGTTAAATTACTTGAAAAATATGATATTAATATTGCTAGAAGAACGGTTGCTAAATATAGGACAAGGCTCAATATACAGCCATCTTCTAAACGAAAAAACAAGTACATTTAGCTCAAATATTAGAAAAAGGTAAACTATATGAATATGAAAATAGATATGCATACACATGTGGCACCAAGAGAGGCTGTTAAGATAGCTGAAAAAGGTGGATATTGGCATGGAATAAATTTTTCAAGAGACAAAAACGAAAAGCTAACTACCTCACACGGGGATGAAACAATGTCTCTTCCATGGCCTGTAAGAATGGAAACCCCTGAGGAAAGATTAAAATCTATGGACGATAGAAAAATTGATATGCATATTCTAAGTTTAAGCCCCCTGATGCATTGGCACAAATTAGATAGAGAGAATAGTGTATCTTACTCACAGGATGTGAATGATGATATTTCAGACTATACTGAAATAAATAAATCGAGATTCAAATCTTTTTGCTTTTTGCCGTTACAAGATGCAGATGCTTCAATTTATGAACTTGAGCGGTGTGTTGTGTCAAAAGGTATGGTTGGGGCAATGGTAGCAACAAATGTTAATGGTATGGATTGGGACTCAGAAAAATTATATCCAATATTGGAAGCTGCTAATGAATTGAAATGTTTGATATTCTTTCACCCTACACGAGGAAGAGCAAACTCATGGCTAACAAATTACCATCTAAGAAACCTTATTGGAAACCCATTGGAAACAACTGTTGCAATGGGAAATATTATATTTAGTGGTATTATGGATAAATTACCAAATTTAAATTTATGCTTTGCTCACGGAGGTGGATATATCCGACAAGGGATTGGAAGATTTAATCACGGATATAACGTAAGAGAAGAAGCAAAATCAAATATTTCTCATTTACCCTCAGATTATTTGAAAAGCTTTTATTACGATACTATTACGCATTCAGAAGAAGGACTAAGAGACCTCATCAATATTGTTGGAGATGAACAAATTTTTCTAGGAAGTGATTATCCAGCTGATATGGGAGAGCCATATCCTGTTCATTTTGTTGAAAATTGTTCCAGTATAACTGATAGTGAAAAAAGTAAAATTTTTGAGAAAAATATCTCAAAATTTTTTGAGTAAAGGATATAAATATGGCAAAAATAGAAAAAAAAATTAAGGAAAATCTATCAAAAATATTTTCAGAAAGAAGAAGTCATTCATACCCAGCTCATGAGTGGCTTGCAGATAAGTTTCCTGATTATGTAAAGATAATGTTAGATTTAGACTATGAAATTAGACAAAAAACAAAAATCTTTGATGAGAAGATGCACGAGCTATTTCATATAATTGCCTTGGCAGTAAAAGGCTCAAATCCTCATAACCAACAGCACCTCAAAGCTCATATTAAGAAAGGTATTATGCTTGGGCTTGATCCTGAAGAAATTGCTGAAGCTTTGATGGTCTGTGTTAATCCTGGAGGTGCTATGGTATTGACCTATAGTATAACTTGTATGTTGGAGGCTTTGGAAGAATTGGATGCAGAAGGCTGGGAAAAATCAGAATAAATATTAATCTTTTATATTAAATATTTGCAAGAGGTATGGGTTGCCCTGTCTCGGAAGCTTCCGCCATTGCTAATGTGACAGCAAGTGTCTGACGTGCTTCTTTTGCTGTTGTTAGATGACATTTGGAACCAGTTGCTTGAGAATCTAACCACCCTTTTGTTTCATCTGCTATTCTTCCGAACATAACACCATCTGCCCACTCACCAGAGGATCTGCTGCCGAGGAATGCTAAATTTAATTTTTGATCTGGCGCATAGGCATTGCTATACCCATGTTCTGAATATAGTATTTGGTCCCTATGATCATCATCAATTAAAATTACACCATCACGACCCATAACTTCTAATCGAACACTTTGACCTGTTGTTGGAAAGCCTCCAGGTAAAGCGTAACAAATATCAAAAGAAAATACAGCTCCTGTTGAGTATTTAACCATGGTCAAACTGATATCATCTACATCAAATCCTTGATCTCTAAATATTGTTCCGTGACCCATTGCTTGCACTTCTACCGGAGATACGTCGGGCCCAAGACACCAACCAATATAATCAACATTATACGTTATAATATCTAATATTGGAGTGGCTTCTGGACATCTCTTCAGAATTTCAAGCATATTTGTTCTTGTATTATAAACTCTTGTCATACCTCCAATAATGGGTCCTAGTTTGCCTTTTGAAATCTCATCATGCGCAACAAAATATTTCTGTAAGAATCGTTGAGAATATCCAATTCGTAGATCAACTCCTTTATCCATCGCTAACTTTGCAAGCCTATCACCATCTTCAATTGTAAGTGCAAGTGGTTTTTCAACCAGAACTGATTTACCTGCATTTATAGCAGCTTCAACGGAGTCTCTGTGCTGATCTTCTGGAGTTGACACTATCACTACATCAACTTTAGGATCATTAATAACCTCTAAATTATTTACAGAATAACCATTTGCTTTTGTTATTTCAGCTAATTTTCTTGCCTGATCCTCATTTGTATCTGCAACAACCAAATAACTCACAGCAGAATGGAGCGATGCAAGTCTAGCCCTATGTGATCCCATTCTACCTGAACCAACAACTGCAACACCAATTTGACGTTTTTTATAGATATTTTCTGAAATTATCACGCAGCGTCCTTTTTCGGAATTCCGCCCGCTTCAACAAAGGCATATCTTTCCATTAGTTCAGGAGATAAATTTCGTCTATGTTCTTTAGGAAACGATAGCCACATTCTTAAGAGATGCCTTTTTAACTTTGGATCATCGTGATCCTCATAATCTTCTCGAGCATGCAGTATCTGATGATTATTAATAAATTGAATATCACCCTCTTGAAAGCCCATCGATAATCTTAAAGACTCTCTCTCGCTTATTTCCTGCACGATATCAAGAGCTTCTCTTTGTTTATCAGATAGCGCTAGATCTTCACCATGACGAGTAACAGACTCAAAGAAAGCTCTTGAGGTAATCCTGGAAGTTAATTTTCCATCGTGAAAGCTAAACATTGGGCAGGTATACCATGGTTTTTCACCCTCTGGATTTTCACCTCTCCAATCTAAATTGAATGGCTGATGGAGTATTTCTACTAAATCAGGTCTCTCCTGCGATAAAACATTATGTATGGTCAGAGCTGAAACAAGAAAGCTTGCACCACCTTTTTTTGCTTTTCTTTGGCAAAATAAACCAACTACATCTACAGGTAATTGATCTGAATGAAAGTCCATTTTCAATTTAGTTTGATACATTCTAGTGGTTGGATCAGATATAGATTTTCCTTCATCGGTGACATGACCAAGAAGATGGCCTCTTGTATTCTGGGATACAGGAGTTCCTAAATGAACACCGATACCCCAATATATCAACTCACAATCATCATCACTATATTTTTCTCTATCAATACCCCTTATAAGAACAAATCCCAACTGGTTCTCTAAAATATCGTAAAAAGAATGTATTTTTTTGGATAAAATGGGTAGTTTGAAATCATTTACTGAAAAGGGTATTTTTATATTGTCTTCCTTAAGTTTATTAAGCGCTATATCTATTTCTACCAGTTCCTCTTTATTCAAATGAAGAAGCCATTCATTTGAACCTTGGATATCGGGGCCAACCCAAGCAGCCCTCTCTGAAACAACCTTACCTATTTCCATGTCACATTATCTCCTATTATCTTTTAATTTAATTATTGTCCTTGCAGTCACTATCACCATTACCGAACATGCAACAGATGCACTTAATATATAATCCTCAGAAATAAATGTAAATAAATTTTGCGTTCCAATATCTGAAAATAAAAGATGCCCTGCAATCCAGCCCAGGAGACCTCCACCAAACCATATTAATACTGGAAATTTAGTAAATATATTCAATAAGAAACTGCTACCAATGAAGAGTAGAGGAATTGAAAATAATATTCCAAAAACTATTAAAATGATTGAACCATGTGCTGCTGCAGCTACTGCTAAGACATTATCTAAGCTCATGGCTGCATCAGCTATTGCAATTGTAAATATTACCTTCCACAGTGTTTTTGCCTCGCCACCCTTTTCATCATACTTTTCATCTTCTGGCAAGATTAGTTTAATTGCGATCCATATTAAGAGAATTCCTCCGACAGTTCTTATAAAAGGCATATCAAGAATAAGAGTAATAATACTTGCAAATAATATTCTCAAAATAATTGCTGTTGAAACACCAAATATCAAACCAATTCTTTTTTGTTTTTCTGGAAGCCCCCTGCAAGCCAGTGCGATAACAACGGCATTATCACCACTTAATAGTAGATCAATCCATATTATCTGAAGAATCGGAATGAAATCAATTGACTCGAACATAGTCATCATTATTAATTTTGCTCCTCAGTACTTTATATGAAATCATTTCTTGGCAATGATATTGGTTCGCCAAGTTCAACAGACATATCCGCAGCTTGAGCAACTTGCATAACTAATTTTGCTTCTTCTCCAGATATCATAACGGGATGATCAAATACTATTGCGCTTATAAAATGATTTACTTCTTCATGCATTGAGCCCGCAAAAACGTGATCAATTTGCTCACCAGGCATAGAGGACATTGGATACTGAATTCCATCTTTGATCGTACTTAGCTGGATATCTTTATGCGAGTCATCAATTGTTAGAGTGCCTTCTGTCCCAACAATTTCGATAAATGCCTGAACATAATTTGGGGTATGAGGTGGGAGGATCCATCCAATACCTATTGTTATTGTTGTTCCATCATCCATTGTTATCATACACCACTGATGATCAGGGTTGTCACTATCTTTTGAGAAGAGCTTTCCAGATGTTTGAGAATAAACTCTTACCGGCATTCTCGGTTGCATAGCCCAAAGAATATAATCAAAGTCATGAACGCCCGCAATTGAAGCTGGTGATAAATTTGAACGACCGGTTATTTTCATTCCTAACTCTCGTGTTGAGTGACGAGAGATAAGGCAGGTAACCGGTTCTCCAATTAAACCACCTTTGAGGGCTTTATTCATATATGCATATCTGGGATCAAATCTCCTTGAATAGCCAATCGTTAATTTTAAATTATTTTTTTTGGCAAGCTGCAGAGCTTCATCAGCTTCTTGGATCGTTGGGGCAAGTGGTTTTTCGACAAATACATGTTTACCTTTTTCAAGACATTCCATAACTAAAGGAAATCTTTTTGTTTCGGGGGTCATGGAAATAACAACGGCATCTACATCCTTATTATCAACAAGGTCTTTCCAATTATCGGTAATAACATCTGGTTTTAGTTCTTTTTTTAACTCTCTTTGCCTATTTTTATCAATCTCTGCTATGTATAATTTATCAATTACAGGATTCTTTTTGCAAGCAGTCGCTCTGATTCCACCTACCCATCCGACCCCTATAACACCAACATTAATTTGATTTATTTTTGCCATTTTTTATAAGCCTATTATGAATATATTTAATAAGTAATAATTAAAAACATGTATAATATAACATGTCAATTAAGTTAGTAATAGTATCAATAAAATATTAGCTAATCATTAAAAATTACTCTAAGAGCATTGACATCACCCTTAATAATTGTAATTCTTTAAGCCTAGTATGCATTTAAAATCAGAGAGGTGTTAAAATGGATATTGCACAAATATATGCGAAATATGCGAAGGATTTAAATTTTGATGACTTACCTCAAGAGGTGGTTGATCATTCCAAAAAGTTAATTTTGGATATAATGGGAAATGATATTGGAGGTTATGAATGGATGGATTCAGGTCCATCTATTGTAAATGGTATAAGAGAAATAAATAGAGGTAATTCGGGATCCACTGTAATTGCAACCGGTGAGAGCATGGCACCAGAATGGGCCTCCTTTGCAAATGCATCAATGGCACACAGCTTAGACTATGATAACCATCATGCCAAAGGTGTTATTCACGCCGGAGGATCTGTTGTAAACTGCGCACTAGCAGCAGCTGAGGAAAATAATTCTAATGGAAAAGAATTAATTACATCCGTTGTGATTGGATATGAAATTGCCTGTAGACTAGCAATGGCTCTCGGACCGCATTCATCACACGAAATGGGATTTCACCCGACTGGAACTTGTTCAACATTTTCTGGTTCTGCAATAATTGGTAGATCAAGAAAAATGTCTGAGGAAGAGATAGTCAATGCGATGGGTTTGAATGGGTCTCAAGCTGCCGGGTCTATGCAATATGTTGTTAATGGAGCTTGGAATAAAAGAACTCACCCAGGTATTAATACACACTCAAGTTTTATTGCTGCTACCCTTGCACAATCAGGGTTTATCGGTGCGGCGGAAGTATTTGAGGGAAAACAAGGTTTTTTGCAAGGCTATGCTCTGAGACCTATTCCAGAAAATGCAACGAAAACACTCGGTCATAGCTATGAGACACTTGAGAACGCAATAAAGCCATTCCCATTATGTAGATATAATCATCAGACACTTGATTTAGTACTTGATTACCAAAGAGAATATAATGTAGAAACCTCAAAAATTAGCTCAATTCTTATTCATATGCCAACTTATGGAGTTCAATTATGTGGATCACCTATTGAATTGAAAAGAAACCCAAAATCTCCTGTTGATGCGCAATTTTCTGGTTGTTTTGCAGCTGCACTTGCTCTTACACAAGAAAAAGCAGATATGCAAACCTTTACAAATATTTTGAATACAGGTATGTCTTCAGAATTTAAGAGACTACTCTCAATTACAGATATTCAACAAGCTGATGATTTAGATGCTATCCATCCTGAGTTCTGGCCAGGTAGAGTGACATTAACAATTGATGGTGAAGATGTTGAGCTATATGGAAAGCATATGCGTGGCGAAAGAGAGAGACCAATGTCAATAGAGGAAGTACAAGAGAAATTTAGAGACTTAAGCCCAAATCATGACGAGTCTAAAAGAAAAGAAGTTTTCGAGGTAATCAATAATCTTGAGAATGCAACAATTGATGACCTACTGTCACCACTTAGAAAATAATACTTAAGGAGATATAAAATATGTTTAAGATTGCAAAAATTGAAGCATGTGCTGTTGCGATACCACTTAAAATGCCCATAAAAATGTCGGGTATATTAATTGAAACTTGTGATAATTTAATTGTCAAAATAACAGACTCCGAAGGAAATGTTGGTTGGGGAGAAGCATCTTCTGCACCCACAATGACTGGCGAGACAGCTGAAGGCCTTGTGGCTGCCACAAAATTTATGGCAGATAGACTGACTGGCATTGAAATAACAAATCATGAGGGTTTAGTTGATCTAATTGAACCATTAATGCATGCAAATCATAGCGCAAAATCTGCAATTGATGGAGCCTTGCATGATTTAATTGGTAAGCATTTGAAAAAACCAATGTACGATCTCCTTGGTGGAAAAAAGAGATTGAATGCACCTATGTTTTGGATGATTGCTGGAAGTAAAGATGAGATGGAATTAGCAAAAGCCAGAATTGATGATGGATATATCGCATTTAAAGTAAAAGTTGGGATGAACCTACCTGAGCATGATTTGGTGAGATCTGAACAATCAAGAAAAATTTGTGGTAATGGTGTTCATGTATCAGCAGATGCAAACCAAGGATATAGCCCACCAAATGCTATAAAATTTGCAAAAGGAGCTGGAGATGCTGGACTTGATTTCTTTGAACAGCCAGTTAACGGGCATGATATTGAATCAATGAAAAATTGTGCTGCAGTTTGTTCTGTCCCCATTGCTGCAGATGAAGGTATTCATTCTATAGAAGATATTCAAAAACATTATGACCAAAAAGCTGCTATGGGCGGAAGTCTAAAGCTAATAAAATTAGGAAGTGCTAGTGGGGTTATGGAGGGCGCTAAATTAATGCAAAAATTATCCATGTCAGTAAATTTAGCAGGTAAAACTGCTGATACTAGCATTGGAAGTGCAGCAATATCTCATTTAGCTGTTTCGCTTCCCACTTTAGAGTGGGATGCAAGTGTTACAAATCAATATCTTGCTGATGATGTAGTAAAAAATCCAATTCAGGTAGTAAATGGACATATAGTTACACCAGATGGGCCAGGTCTTGGTATCGAAGTAGACGAAGATAAAATAGAAAAATATAAAAGAAATCTTCAGTAAATGCAGACTATTAACCTTGGTATAATAGGACTTGGAAATTGGGGTAAAAAGCTTGCCTCATCTCTTGAACAGATTGATCATGTCAATCTGCTAACGTGCTTTGCCAGAACAAAAGAAAAAAGAGACTTCTTTTCAAAACAATATAAATGTGAGTCAAAGAATACACTCGAGGAATTTCTTAATGACAAAAGGATACATGGGGTCATTATTGCAACACCGCACACAACTCATGTAAATATGATCAAAGCTTCAGCGGAAGCAAAAAAAAATATCATGGTAGAAAAACCACTCGCACTAAATTCAAATGATGCGAAAATGTGTGTTGATATAGCTTTAAAAAATAATGTAATTCTCCAAGTAGCACATTACAGAAGATTGCTGGCTGCTACTAGATTAATGAAAGATTACATATCTGATAGTAGACTTGGAAATATTCATCATTTTGAAAGTAATTTCAGCAGACCCTTCGGCCCCGATCCAAATAGACCATGGAGAGATCAAGATGCCGAAGCGCCCGCTGGTGCCTTTACAGCATTGGGGGTTCACATGATAGATAACCTATTATACCTTGGTGGGAATATTGAAAAATTATGTTCATTAAGTAGCTCATTCGACAGTGGAATACCTCTGGATGATATTACTACTGTAATGATGCAATTTGAAAGTGGAGCTCATGGCATAATAAATACCTCTCTGAGGCTGCCATTTGTTGCCTCATTGTCAGCTCATGGTAATTTAGGGTCGTGCTGGAGTGAAGAGGATGGAACAAAATTCTTTAGTCAAAAAATTAATGAGGAAAAAAGAACTGAAATATCTGTGTCAAAAATAAATGGAGTAATAGAGAATTTAAAAGTTTTTTGTGACTGTATACGAAACTCAAAAACACCTGAAACCTCTGGGCCTGAGGGTGCCAAGGTTGTTAGAATACTCGAGGCAATAAAAGAATCCTATGAGTCTAAAAATAAATTTATCAGAATATAGAGTATTCCATCAAACTCATTACTATTAGTCATATTAGTAACAATTAAAAAAATATTAATATTTTTCTCTTGCTCAATTTTTTTATTGATATTATCGTTTATATTGGAGCGGCTTAATCATTTTTAATTGGGAGGTTTTATAATGATGAAAAGTAAAAACTGGGTAGTTACTTTTGCGCTTGTATTAGCATTTGTAGTTACCACAACCGCATCAGCATCAGCTGATAAAATTAAACTAAGAATTGGCTCAGGTCATCCAACAGGTGTTGTTTATGCTGGGCTTATGCAAAATTATTTTCAACCAATGGTTGCAGACCGTGTTGCTGCTGAAACTGATCATGAAATCCAGTGGATTGAAGGATATAGTGGTTCAATTGTAAAAAATACTGAAGTACTTGAAGGTGTACAAAATGGTATAGTTGATATTGGAGGTATGTGTTATTGCTTCGAACCATCAAATCTGCCACTACATGCATTCCAAGTAATGCTTCCATTTGGCACAATGAACCCAATAACAAGCCTAAGAATTGCTCAAAAAGTTTACGCTCAAGAACCTTACTTAACAGATGTCTTTGAAGATAAATTTGATCAAGTGTTATTAGCAAGAATTACTGACCAAGGTTACAACCTCGGAACAACATTCCCATGGACTGATTTATCAGAACTAGAAGGTGAAAAAATTGCAGGTGCTGGGCTTAACCTAAACTGGTTAGAATATGCCGGAATTACGCCCGTCCAGGGAACTTTGACGGAAGCTTATACAGGTCTTGCAACTAATCTATATGAGGGTTGGGTAATGTTCCCAAGCGCTTGGGTTAATCTTAAATTATACGAACATGGTGATCATTATACTTTAATTGGATTTGGTGCAATGACTTGGCATGGTCTAACAATAAATAAAGATACCCATGATAGACTTCCTGAGGATGTTCTCCAAATCATTAAAGAATCAGCCTTAGAGTATGAAGAAAAAGTTGGTATTTTCAATCATAAACAATATCCTGAATATCTAAATACTTTGGAAGAAGAAATAACTGTAACAGAGCTCTCAGCAGAAGTTAGAGCAGCATGGGCAGAATCACTAAGAGATTGGCCTCAATCTGTGGCGACTGATCTTGAGTCCAAGGGATTACCTGCTATCAAAGTGCTAAATCTCGCACTTGATGCAGCCGAGTCCCAAGGTTATAAATGGCCAGTTCGTTACGAAGTTAAATAAATAACTCATCTGAAGGTGCTTCTTTGCACCTTCAGATAAATCTCTAAACTTAAAAAGAATGAAATAATGTACCTAATCAATCTGAGCGATAGAATTGCAAAAGTTATGATGGTATTCGCAGCTCTTTGGGCATTCGGATTATCTTTCTTAATTGTAGCGGATGCACTATCTAGAAGTTTCCTTAACTTCCCCTTAAATGGTACAAAAGATATCGTAGAAAATTCAATAGTAATAATAATATTTCTGCAAGCAGGATACGCAATTAGATCGAGATCTATGTTGCAATCTGATATTCTCCTATCTCGTTTACCACTAAAAATTAAAAAAATTATGCTTCTTATAGGCTACTTATTAGGTATGTTCTTCTTTTATGTGATGATCAGTGGTAGTTGGGATATTGCAATTCAAGCATTTGTAGAGGGGGAATATGAGGGTGAAGGTGCATTAAAAGTGCCTACTTGGCCAACAAGATTTATGATTATAATTGGAAGCGTATTTTGTTTCTTAAACTATATTGTCTTAGCTATTACAGATGTTTTTGGTATCGAAGACAAGGAAGGCTTCTAACTAGAATGTTTGATTACACTACATTTGTCCTGATAGGATTATTAATTTTTTCAGTTGCCATGGGTGTTCATATTGTAATCGCATTGGGTATGACCAGTATAGTTGGAGTTTACCTCGTAACTGGTAATTTTGGTATAGTTCAAAAGTTAGTCGGCAGCACTTCTTTTGAGGCTCTAAGGAATTATGTATTCGCTGTCATTCCATTGTTTATGCTGATGGGTGAATTTATAAGTAAATCTGGAGCAATAACTGATGTCTACAGAGGCATCCAAAGAGGCCTTAGGAGATTACCAGGACGTTTAGCTTTTGCTACAGTATTAGGAAATGCTATATTTTCATTTGTAACAGGCGTTTCCATTGCCTCAGCTGCAGCCTTTACAAGAATAGCATACCCAGAAATGAAAAGGCATAAGTATAATAATGGTTTCTCGCTTGCCGCAATAACTGGTTCAAGTTGCCTTGGTATGCTTATCCCTCCGAGTGTTCTGATGATTGTGTGGGGAATTTTGACTGAGAGATCTATTGGGCAAATATTTCTTGCTGGTGTTTTGCCCGGACTTTTACTCACATCATTATTCATTATTTATATATTCTTTGCGTCCATACTTAAACCAACTTTAGTTGGGCTAAACAAAGATGGGACAACTGATGGTATTGAAATAATAGATGATACCATTGGACATGCAGAGGGAAATGTGTGGCTTAGTTTCTTGTGGATTATAGGAATAATATCACTTGTTTTGGGTGGAATTTGGGTCGGGTTTTTCTCCCCCACTGAGGGAGCTGGTGTCGGTGCTACACTTGGATTATTATTAGCTATTACTAAGGGCGTCACTAGGAAAGAAATAATTGATACAATTCTATCTGTTGGCCGAACGTCTGCTCCGATATTGCTCTTACTTCTTGCAGCATCGTTATACTCAAGATCATTAGCTATGACTGGGGTAACTAATACGATAAATGATATGTTTTTAGCAACAGGCTTTGGGTTCATTGGCATAGTTTTTTTAATGATATTGGTATGGTTTATTCTAGGAATGATTATTGATAGTATATCAATAATGCTTCTTACTGTTGCTATATTTGAACCAATTGCTGTATCACTGGGTATTGAACCTCTTGCATTTGCTATCATAGGTATAATAGCAATAGAGGCCGGTCTTCTAACGCCCCCGTTTGGATTACTTGTGTATACAGTTAAAACTTCTGCAAGAGATGATGACGTAAAACTTGGTCAGATATTTTACTACTCAATTCCATATTGGATAATTATGTTGTTTACGGTGTTCATCTTATTGATGTTCCCGCAAATAGCAACATTTCTTCCAGATGCTGTATTTTAAAATAAAATATTTATTTATGTAATGAAAAGAGTGGTGCCCTGACCTAGATTTGAACTAGGGACACAACGATTTTCAGTCGTTTGCTCTACCAACTGAGCTATCAGGGCACGATGTATGATCATTTATAAAAAGTTTTTTATGATAAGTCTAGTTTATCTTTGATATTTGTATCAATTAATTCCAAATTATCAAATGCGGAGTCATCTGTGATTTTTTCACCGGGAATAACGTATCTTCCAGTAAGCCAATTTCCGAGATCCTTATTTGCACAAGTATCTGAGCAAAATGGTGAAAATTTATCTTTTGAATTTTTCTTACAGATTGGACAAGTGTATTTTTTCATAATTAATGATACTTATTTTTTAAATGATTCTCAAAAATAATATATTTACTCAATATAATACTCCCTAAGATTACTTTCTCTCCCGTTATTCAAAGTCAAATATATACTTATTGAAGTCGCTGAAGGAGGAAGAGTTCTATATGTTTCAATTTTTTTAATATCTCCATTACAAGTTGGTAGTACTAAAATATTATTTGGCATTGATTGGTTTATTCCATATCTTACTTCTTTTATGACGCACTTATGATGTATTAAATAATCAAACGTTAATCGAAGCTCGCCATCTTCTTTTTTTAGTGCAATCCAACTTATATTTTCATCATTAAGTTCATCGATTAATGGCTTTTGACTCTGCGTGTATAAATAGAATGAAACACTTACTATCAGAAGGATAATAATTATTAGAATAAAAAAAGTTCTAACTTTTTTAATTTTATTATTCATTGACCCAATTTTTACTTATATTGAAACCAATCCCATTAAGTAAATTTGCAGTTTGATATAAAGGTAGGCCTACAACAGATGAATAGGAACCAACTAAACTTATTATAAAAGACCCGGCTATACCTTGGATGGCGTATCCCCCAGCTTTATCTTCCCATTCTTTCGACTTTAGATAGCTATCAATTTCTTGAGCAGATAATTTTTTAAATTTTATTCTTGTTTCTGTAACTCTCTCATACAAATTACCTTTTTGGTCGATAACACAAATTGCTGTATAAACTCTATGATTTCTTCCGGACAATAAAGTTAGTTTTTTATAGGCATCATCAATATCTTTTGGTTTATCAAGTATTCTCCTCCCTACTGCAACAGTGGTATCTGCAGATAGTATAATATGACCATTAAATTTTTTTTTGGCATGAATGAACTCAGCTTTTTTTCTTGCTAAGATAATAGCTTTATCTTTTGGAGATATTTTCTTATCAATCAAATTTTCATCAACTTCACTAGATTGAATAACATTTGGGATTATTCCAATTTGCTTCAAGAGATCAACTCTTCTAGGAGAATTACTTGCTAATATTAATTTATTTAATATTGTCATTTATTTATTTTATTTAATCTTAGTTTTAGTGAACGAGCATGGGACATTAGCCCCTCTTCTTCAGCGATAGAGATTGCACTTGGTGCTATTTTCTGGAAGTTATCCTTATCGCATTCTATGATAGAAGTTTTCTTCATAAAATTCAATACCGATAGTCCTGATGAAAATTTAGCAGTTTGTAGCGTTGGAAGGACATGATTTGACCCAGCCACATAATCACCAATTGCCTCAGGGGTATATTCACCAATAAAAATTGCGCCAGCATTTGAAATAGATTTAACGAGATCATTGGCATCTAATGTGCATAATTGCAGGTGTTCAGGAGCTATATAATTTATGAAATCTGTTATCTCTTTGTTGTTTTCGCATAAAATTATACTACCGTAACTATTCCAACTATTTTTAAGGGTACTATTTTGTTCTATTTGAGACAGTCTTTGATTTATTTTCTGCTCAATGATATTTGCAAATTCAATATCTTTTGTAACTAAAATTGATTGTGCGTTATCATCATGTTCAGCTTGGGCAAAAAGATCTTCTATGACCCAATCTGAGTCAACATTAGAATCAGCAACAACTAGGACTTCTGACGGCCCAGCAACCATATCAACTCCAACGTCGCCAAATACATTTTTTTTTGCTGCGGCTACGTAACTATTACCAGGACCAACTATCATATCTACTTTTCTTATTGAAGATGTCCCATATGCTAAGGCAGCAATAGCTTGCGCACCACCAATTTGATATACTTCATTTACATTACAAATACTTGCTGCCGCAAGAATTGATTCATTTGGAGTGCCATTTATTGAAGGAGTAACCATTACAATTCTCTTAGCTCCCGCTACAATTGCTGGTATTGCATTCATAAGAACGCTACTAGGATAAATTGCTTTTCCACCTGGAACATAAATGCCCACAGACTCAATTGGGTTCCATACAAGATCTATTTTTGTTCCAATTTCATCCACATAAAATTTATTCTCCGGTTTTATATGTTTATGATAGTCATAGATCCTCTTGTATGAGAACCTGAGGGCATTAGATAAATCTTCATCAATATTATTGATACTCTGATCTATTATATTTTTACTTATTAATAAATCATCTAGTATGAGCTTGTTTTTATCGAATCTATTGGTATATTCAACGAGTGCATCATCTCCATGATCTCTAATTTTAGAAATGATTTCTATCACATCATTTGATACAGCATCAAAGTTATTTGACCTTTGTAATTGAAGCTCGTCAAATCTCTTCATAGACTTTTGATCCTTTATATTGAATATTTTACTCATTAAATAACCTCATATTTATTCTCTTGTATTCTCTCAATTATACCACCACAATTTAGAATCTTTTTTTCTAAGTCCTCAAAGCCACGATCTAAGTGATAAACACGGTTTATTATTGTTTCACCTTTTGCTGATAAGGCGGCAAGAACCAAAGAAACAGATGCGCGCAAATCTGTTGCCATTACAGGAGCCCCAATTAATTCTGTTTTTCCAATTATTGTTGCCTTATCACCATCTAAATTTATTTTTGCTCCCATTCTAACTAATTCTTGTACATGCATAAATCTATTTTCAAAAATTCTTTCATTAATTATTGACTTACCAGATGCTTGGGTCAGTAGAGCCATAAATTGTGCTTGTAAGTCTGTTGGAAAGCCAGGGTAGGGTTCAGTTGTAATCTTGGCTGGCTCAAAATCTTTTACTACCTTTTCAATAACTATACGTCTATTAAATAGTTTTATTGAACAACCAATATTTCTTAATATTTCAAACGGACTCTCTAATAAGTGTGGATCAAAGTTTGTTAGCTCAATTCGCCCCCCTGTCATACAACCAGCAATGGCATATGTGCCTGCCTCAATTCTATCAGACATTATCTCATAGGATGCTCCTTTAATATTTATTGTACCTTGTATTTGAACATTATCCCCATTAACATCGATATCAACTCCCATTTTTCTTATACAAGCAATTAAATCAATAGTTTCAGGCTCTATAGATGCATTCAGAATTATACTTTCACCCTTTGCAAGAGAGGCAGCCATGATTAGATTCTGCGTTGCTCCAACGGATGGCTTTGATAAATGAATCTTATTTCCAACAAGCCCATTCTTTGCTTCTGCAATCACATAGCCTTTTTCAATTTTAATGTCAGCTCCAAGTTTTTTTAGCCCCATCAAATGCATGTCAACCGGTCTTGTACCAATCGCACAACCTCCCGGCATTGAAACCTTTGCATAGCCTGTTCTAGCCAGAAGAGGACCAATAACAAGAAAGCCTGCCCTCATCTTTGATAAGTGCTCATAGTTTGCCTGATTGCTTATTATATTCTTAAATTTAATATGCATAATTCTATCAGAAGTTGTGCTTAAAGAAGATTTTCTTTTTGGAATAGAATAATTAATATCAGCTCCAAGATCCTTTAGTATCAATACTAGTGTCTCTATGTCTGTTAGGTTCGGAATATTATCTAAAACAAGCTCTTGATCAGTTAATAATGAGCTAATCATAATTGGAAGTGAAGAATTCTTTGACCCAGATATTTTAATCTGACCTCTTAACTGATTACCCCCTAATATGCGAATACTATCCATCTTGATTAATACTATTCTTCGAATTAATTTTCTTCTCTAATTTCTGTTTAGCAGCCTGCAATTTTCTTTTCCTCAAATTTTCTCTCAAAGCCTTGGCGAGTTTTTGATTGTCTTTTTTTTTTATTTTTGTCATATTGTTTTATTGTAATATTATTTATTTAATTAAAAAATATTTATTAGCATGATAGCATAGGCCGCAGTAGCTCAGTGGTAGAGCGCACCCTTGGTAAGGGTGAGGCCGAGTGTTCAATCCACTCCTGCGGCACCATGATATTTTAAATATATATAAAAAACATGTATAAAGATATTATTTATAATCCTTTGTTTATCGGATAAAATTAAATGAAAAAACTGCTCATCATATCTAATCTTCCCTCAAATAACACTAAAATTTTGTTAAACCAAGTAAAAAAAGGAGCAAAATCAATCAATTCAGAAAACTTAGAGATAATTTCATCAAATGCAGTAGATATTTCTTATGAGATAATAAAAGAATCTTCAGCAATTATTCTTGGAACTACTGAAAATCTTGGTTATATGAGTGGTATTATGAAAGACTTTTTCGATAGAAATTACAACCAATGTCTTAACCAGACAAATGGATTACCCTATGCATTATATATACGAGCGGGGCACGATGGTACTGGAACAGAATTAAATATGAAAAGAATTATTACTGGATTAAAGTGGAAAGAAATACAAACACCTCTTATATTAAAAGGTACATGGAATGATAATTTCAAAGATCAATGTTTCAATTTAGGTGCAACTGTTGCAGCAGGTCTTGACATGGATATTTACTGATAAGGTTAAAAATATGAATATATTTATACATAATAAAAAAAATGCAATACCCATAACTATAATTGGTAAAAATGATTTAAAAAGTTACTTTAAAAAAAATTTATCTCACAATAACTGGATCAAACAAAATCAATTTACTGCACAGCCGGGGGAAATACTAATTATCCCTGACACGAATGGTAAAATTGAAGCTGTATTAATAGGTGAAAGTTCAAAAGATAATCCCTACTCGGAACTATTTGCTTCTAAACTTTCCAAATCTTTACCTGCAAATAATTATTATTTTACAAATGTAACTACATACAATCATTTGCCTTATATTAGCTGGGCGATGGGCTGCTATAAATATAATAAAACTGAAAATATTCAATCCAAATTATTCCTTCCAGATGAAATAAAGAGTGATGTTGAGAATACTGTGAAAAGTATCCATTTTACTATGGATCTCATAAATCATCCTGCGAATATATTAAATACTGATTATTTCGCTGAATTGATTAAAAAATATTTCTCGGATAAAAATTGTAAAATTAATGAAATCAAAGGTGAGGATCTTCTTAAAAATAACTTTCCCCTTATTTATGAGGTTGGTAAAGCAAGTGAATATGAACCAAGACTCATTGATATTACTTGGGGTAATAAGAACAAGCCTAAAATAACACTTATAGGTAAAGGGGTAACTTTTGATACTGGTGGACTTGATATTAAGCCTTCCTCTGGAATGTTGCTGATGAAAAAAGATATGGGTGGTGCTGCAAACATCCTCGGATTAGCTAGTATGATAATTCTAAATAAGCTAGACGTAAATCTAAGAGTGCTAATACCGATTGTTGAGAATTCAATTTCAGGAAATTCTTTCAGACCCGGTGATATTTTACAATCAAGAAGCGGTTTATCAGTTGAAATTGGTAATACTGATGCAGAAGGAAGATTAATCCTAGCAGACTCATTGAGTTTAGCTGATGAGGATAATCCAGATTTAATAATAGATATGGCAACTTTAACTGGAGCTGCACGCGTTGCTCTAGGTCCAGAAATAGTTCCCTTTTTCTCAACTAATGTCATGATTGCGCAGGATTTACAAAAGATATCTAATGATCTTCAGGATCCTGTCTGGCAAATGCCTTTTTTTGTTCCATATTCTAAATGGCTAGATAATGATATTTCTGATATAAATAATTCTCCAAATACGCCTTTTGCCGGGTCAATCGTCGCTGCTGAATTTTTAAAAAGATTTGTTAAAAAGACCAAGAATTATATACATTTTGATGTTTTTTCTTGGAATACTGGAACTAATTCATCCATACCTAAAGGAGGGGCTGCACAAGGAATTAGATCAATTTATGCATTTATTAAAAATCATTATAATTTATCCTAACTAATGCTGGTGCAATATTAATACATTTATAGTAATTAAAAATTCAGCTGAGATAAAGAACGAACCAAAACAATCTGCAGAGACTGTTACAGAAGCATTATATGGTGAATACTTTATCATTGAAGAAAATTATAAACATTGGTATTCAGGAAAACTTCAAACAGACGGCTATTTTGGATATATACGAAAGAACAGTATTAAATCTGATGATGCTATACTTCAACCTCTACAATCACGTGTAAATGTGAATAACGGACATGTATATTCGAGACCGGATTCTAAATCAAAAATTAAAAAAACCTTATTTAGAAATTCTAAAATTATGTGTATGTCGGGGGCAATGGAAAATGGTTTCCTACCTTTAGATGGTGAGGAGGGGGGATATATATATGCAAACCATGTTCTGCAGCCAAAAGAATATCAAGAATATATACCCATAAAAAGCTTTGTAGATATTGCATCCTCGTATATCGGCACACCCTATAAATGGGGAGGTAGGACAGCTTTAGGAATTGATTGCTCAGGCTTAATACAAACGTCTTTACACTCCGTTGGTCTTGACTGCCCTCGAGACACTCATGAGCAAATTTTAAGTGTTGGTGATCTAATCTCAGATGATGAAATAGAAGAGCCCCAATACGGTGACTTGGTATTCTGGGATGGCCACGTTGGTATATATTTAGACTCCAAAAAATTACTTCACAGTAATATGACAACAATGGATACAAGAATTGAAAATTTTAAAAATATAAAAAAAAAATATGCAAAGAATAATAATCCAATTAAAGCCATAAGAAGAGTTATCCCTCCCGAACCTAAGTTTATTTATATGTGATATCAATTGAGCATGGCTGAGGTAATTAATTTCTTTGTATAATTATCCTTTGGGCTATTAAATATATTCTTCGTTTTATCAATTTCCACTATATTCCCTTGATTTATTACTAAAACCCTATCCGATATATACCTTATGACACGTAAGTCGTGACTTATAAATAAATATGATAAGTGGTATCTGTCTTGTAGTTCTTTTAACAGATCTAGTATTTGTAATTGAACAGTAGTATCGAGTGAACTAGTTGGCTCATCCAGAACAATAAGTTTAGGCTTCAAAATGATTGCTCTTGCAATGGCGATTCTCTGTCTCTGCCCACCCGAAAACTCATGCGGATACCTATTCATAAAATCAACTTCTAAACCAACATCATTGAGTGTATTCTTTACTAATTCAAGACGTTCTTTGCGATCTAGTAATATTTTTTGAGCTATCAATCCTTCCTCAATTATCTCCCCAATCGTCAATCTTGGTGACAAAGAACCAAATGGATCTTGAAAAACTATTTGAAAGTTTCTTCTCTCCTTTTTGAGGGCATCAAACCCTTTATCAGATATGCTATTTCCTAAAAAAATTATATCTCCATTGCTACTAATCAATCTTAATATAGCAAGACCAAGGGTAGTTTTTCCAGATCCAGATTCGCCAACTAGACCAATAGTTTCACCAGTTTTTATCTCAAAATCAATTCCGTTTAGTATCCTTGTCGTTTGTTTCTTAGAAAATAATTTATTTTGTTCAAATTTGACCTCTAGTTTCTTGACCTCAAGTATTTTCTCAGAACTTAATACTCTAAAATTCCTAAAACCTAAATCTTTTGCAGTTACCAAATTCTTTGTATATTCATTCTGTGGGTTATTGAATATATTCTCTGTATATCCCTCTTCAATCATTTGCCCGTTTTGCATAACATAGACATAATCTGAAAAATTCTTAACTATACCTAGATCATGGGTAATGAATAATATGGTAAGCCCCATCTCCGCTTGCAGTGACCTTAATAAGTTTAATATTTCAAATTGGACGGTTACGTCGAGAGCGGTCGTCGGCTCGTCTGCAATAATTAAACTTGGCTCATTAGCTAGTGCCATTGCAATCATCACTCTTTGTCTCTCGCCTCCTGAAAGCTGATGTGGGTATCTATTTATTTTAATTTCAGGATCTGAAATCCGAACTCTATTTAATAATTCTATCACCCTATTTTGGATAACTTCTTTCTTTTGCAACCCATGGATAATCAGAATCTCAGATATCTGTTTTTCAACAGTATGGAGTGGGTTAAGAGAACTCAAGGGCTCTTGGAAAATCATAGATATTTCACTGCCTCTGATATTATTTAATTTTTTTCTATTTAACTTTAAAAGATTAATACCATTGAAGAATATTTCGCTATCACTACTTATGTTTGAGGAATTGGGGTTTAATCTTAGAATTGATAGAGCTGTTAGGGTCTTACCTGAACCAGATTCGCCAACTATTGCACTTGTTTTTCCTTTTGGAATTGAAATATTAATTTTATCAATAATAAACTTATAATTTTGAGAAGTCCCAAAAGATAGTGAAAAATTCTTGATTTCCAGAATATTATTATTGTCCATATTAACCTATTATCCCTAGCTTATTATATTTGACCTTTATTCAATAAATACTTTTCTTGGATCAAAAGCATCCCGGACTCCTTCGCCTATGAAAATCAATAAACTGAGCAAAATTGCGATTCCAAAAAAACTAGTTAAACCAAGCCATGGTGCATGAATATTATTTTTTCCCTGAGCAAGTAGTTCACCCAAAGATGCTGATCCTGGGGGCAAGCCAAAGCCAAGAAAATCAAGTGATGTGAGTGTTACTATTGATCCATTCAAAATAAAGGGCAGAAATGTTAATGCAGCAACCATAGCATTCGGAAGCAGGTGTTTAAACATTATCTTAGAGTTAGAAATTCCAAGGGCTTTCGCTGCTAAAACATACTCAAAGTTTCTAGCCCTCAAAAATTCAGCTCTAACAACCCCTACAAGGCTTACCCATGAGAATAATAATAATATTAATAATAATAACCAGAAAGATGGAGTTATTACAGCTGATATGATAATTAAGAGATATAATGAGGGTATTGAATTCCATATCTCAATCAATCTCTGTGAGAAAAGATCTGTATACCCTCCAAAAAAACCTTGAATAGCTCCAACAAATATTCCAATTACTGAAGATAAGATAGTTAAAATTAATCCAAATAGAATAGATATTCTAAACCCATATACAAGTCTTGCTAATACATCTCTGCCTTGATCATCAGAGCCAAGCCAATTCCAATTCCAGATTGAACAACTTGTATCATCAATTCCATTAATATAATTTTTACAACGTGTCTCCTTATCTATCAAATAAGATGGTGGTGATGGGGCGGGCAAGGGTAGTTCATAATTAATTGTCTGGTAATTGTACCGAACCAATGGCCAAATCATCCAGCCATTGCTATTGATTTCATCTGCAATAAATGGGTCCCTATAATCCGTTATTGCTAAAAAACCACCAAATCTCTCTTCAGGATAATCTTTTATAATTGGGAATAATATTTCACCTTTATAGTATG
>ERZ802830.214-NODE-214-length-56867-cov-10.1437_pt1 | contig 56867 bp, 54 predicted proteins | sample MGYA00345654_ERZ802830 | MGnify/ENA primary metagenome ERZ802830 (study PRJEB30503, sample SAMEA104212375) | marine metagenome | biome: Westerlies Biome; feature: [SRF] surface water layer (ENVO:00010504) within the epipelagic zone...; material: water...
ACTGTCATAATCCTGAGCATATCCCGATTGTCTTGAAGCGGAGATAAAAGCATCTGAGCTTGCGTATTAAAACGTTCCTGAATCTGACCCGCAATTGCGATTTGTTGATTTTGCCGAAGTTCTAATCCCACAAAAATAAGCGAAGCTATCACACCCAAAGTACCTAAGAACTGAGTGTATTGATTCATTAGCGCAATATTCATTTTCATTAATTTAATCCTTTATTCTTATTCAGTTACAAGATGATGGGCTAACCATACCCTCCGGAGTAGATAGTTTCTAGATCACTCCTTTACTAAGTGTGTAAGTGTCATAGTGTTGCTTAGCCTCTACCTATTGATCGCAAGTATTCTCCCCCTTTTTGGGTGGCAACTGTTCATATATGGGCCATTCAAATTAGACGCTTTTGACCCTATAGTAGGAAACGCTCTATTCCTAGTAATTACCAAATCTGCCAGCTTCATGACCTTAAGCTTTTTTGCTTTAAACTACCTGCAAAATCGTAAGCCACTCTCATCAGTCGCTCCATTATTGGTATATAGCAATTTCACTATCATTTTTGGTGTTATTTTCTTAATTCAAAGCGACAATACTCAGTGGTCTCATTGGACACTCGTGTTTCTCTTGAGTGTTATATCCGTAATACTTTTTCAGGAAAACAGAAAAGAAGCTAAGAAAATTTTTAGAGATGACTGGTGAAAGGCTGGTAACAATAGCCTGCGAAAAGTTCTATCTAGTGATCGGAGGATCATGTTACTGGAATTACGAATGGTTGGTGCCGAAGGCCGGACTTGAACCGGCACGAGCAAAGCTCACTACCCCCTCAAGATAGCGTGTCTACCAATTCCACCACTTCGGCAATTTGACTAAACATAATGCTGTTAATTATTGGGTAAAGTCGGTAAATCGGATTGGCTTGCTGTTGGTTCCTCTTCTATCAACGTTGGAATATCTGCTTGAGCGGCAGTTGTTTCTTCCAAAATCTCTTGATTGACGATCGGTAAGCCAGTTGAACTGCCCCTGCCCGCCTGGTTTTTGGCGAAAATTGCTAATGTTAGACTTGTTACAAAAAATATTACTGCCGATATTGTTGTCGCTCTCACCAAGAAGTTTCCGCTTCCGGATGAGCCAAAGACAGTTTGAGAAGCACCGGCACCGAAAGACGCTCCCGCGTCAGCGCCCTTACCCTGTTGCAAAAGCACTAAGCCAACGATAGATATTGCTGCTATAACATGTATTATAATTATTAAAGTCTGCATATTTAACGGTCCACACTCTTACAAATCGATATAAATTCTTCCGCTTTCAATGAAGCACCTCCAATCAAACCACCATCAACATCCTTTTGCTTAAACAAATCCTCGGCATTATTACTATTAACACTGCCGCCGTATATTATACTCACCGAATCTGCTGTTTTGGCATCTTCCTTAGCAAGGTGGACACGAATTAATTCGTGAACTGACTGCGCCTGATCAGGTGTTGCTGTCTTGCCGGTCCCTATCGCCCAAACGGGCTCATAAGCAATTAGCGCTTTCTCGAAAACAGAGAACCCAAATTTTTCAACAATCGGATCGATCTGTGAAAAAATTGTTTTCTCTGTCACTCCTTCTTCGCGTTGGGATAGAGACTCCCCGACACAAAGAACAGGTATCAACCCGCTTGCTTGAATTGCGCCAAATTTTGACACAACTATGTCATTAGTCTCTCCGGCGCTGTTTCGACGCTCTGAGTGCCCTACCAAAACGAAGGACGTTCCTAAATCTGCAAGCATGGGAGCAGAGACATCTCCTGTATATGCGCCTTTATCCTTCATATGCGCATCCTGCGCACCCAATTTGATTCTACTGCCCGAACCCCTCAATAACTTGCCGACTAAATCCAAGTGAACAAAACTAGGACATACAGCGACTTCAAGGTCACCTGCTAAAGGTGATAACCCGTCCATGATCTCAACCATCAAATTTCGGACGCTTTTGATGCTTCCGTGCATCTTCCAATTCCCTATGACTGCTCTCTGCCGCATTTCTAATTAAGTCTCCATATCTTTAAAATTCCTTGATATGTCAGCAGATTAGGCTAGTCGAAAAAACGGTCGCCAATACTAACTAAGTTATCTAAGCGATGCAATGCTCGCCAGAATTCTAAATTAATTTCCAGCTCCCTGGGCGGCCACAACTTCTGACAATTCCATCGCCATTTTATCTACGATTTCACCATCTTCTCCCTCCACCATAACCCTTATAACGGGCTCGGTTCCCGATGGCCTAAGCAAAACTCTGCCTTTCTTACCAAGCTTATTTTCTATTTCGGACACTGCCGACTGAACTGACGAGTTACCGACAACATCAGCAGCGTTAGTGGATCCAATATTGATCATCGATTGTGGAAATTTTCGCATCTTGTTTCGAGCATCTGCTAGAGGCTGCTCGCAATTGACAAGAGCCGCGAGCGCCTGCAGCGAGGAGACTATGCCATCACCAGTATTGGTGATATCCAGGCAGATTATATGCCCTGAACTCTCGCCACCGAGTTTCCAATCTCGCTGCAACATTTCCTTCATAACATAACGGTCACCAACTTCGGTTCGCACGAACGGGACATCCAATGCATCCAACGCCAATTCGAGGCCAAGGTTACTCATTAACGTTCCTACAACACCTCCAAAGTCAATACTTTGCCTACGCCTATCGCGAGCAATAAGATACAGAATTTCATCTCCATCGACGACATTGCCGAGATGATCGACCATAATGACGCGATCACCATCCCCATCAAAGGCTATACCCAAGTCAGCTTGCTTATCTAGAACGGTTTCCGAAAGCGAGTTTGGATAAGTTGAGCCGCTCTGCTTGTTAATATTCAACCCATCTGGCGATACGCCAATCGCATGCACCTTAGCGCCTAGTTCTTCAAAGACCGCTGGCGCGATGTGGTAAGTCGAGCCATGCGCACAATCAACCACAATTGTAAGACCATTGAGCTTTAAGGATGCTCCGATCGAACTCTTACAAAACTCAATATAGCGACCAGCCGCATCAGTAATCCGAGAGGCTTTACCTAAGTTTTGTGGCGCTACCGTCGACAAAGGTACATCGCCTTCAAGAAGATTTTCTATCGCAAGCTCCATTTTATCAGGTAGCTTAGTTCCATCTCCGGAAAAAAATTTAATGCCATTATCCTTAAAAGAATTATGCGACGCGCTTATCACTATTCCCGCTCGCGCTCGCAGAGTTCTTGTGAGATAAGCTATGGCCGGAGTGGGCATGGGGCCAGTCAAATTAATATCAACTCCGGCCGCACTTATCCCTGCTTCCAGCGCCGCTTCAAACATATAGCCTGAAATTCTTGTATCTTTGCCAATAAGGATTTTATTAGGTCCATTATCAGCTTCCGAAAATACTCTACCGGCCGCCCATCCTAATTTAAGCATGAAATCTGGCGTTATAGGATTTGTGCCGACGGCCCCGCGTATTCCGTCAGTACCAAAGTAACGTTTTGAGTTTTTATTCATTTAGATCTTCTCTTACGCATCTCTATAAGCACAGTGTACTCCAATTGCGTCCATCGTGGCAGCCACATCATGGCTCCGAATTACTGATGCTCCATTATTGAGGGCTAAAATAGATGCCGCAACAGAACCGGACACCCTTTCTTTCGTTGCCCGGTTAACCACCTCACCAATCATCGACTTTCGTGAAAGGCCAACTAAGACCGGGAATCCTAGCTCTGTAATTGCCGACAGATATTTTAAGAGTTTGTAGTTATGGATAACAGATTTACCAAATCCAAAACCAGGGTCTACTAACAACCGATGCTCAAAGTCGCCAGCTTTTATGCAAGTCTTCGCTCTCTTTCTTAGGTAGTCAGAAACGTCTTTGACTACATTGTCATAATGCAAAGACTCCTGCATATTTACTGGCTGCCCAGACATATGCATTACACATACAGCAGCGCTGGAGTTTGCTGCTACTTCTAAAGCACCCGGACTTGACAATGCGCGAACGTCATTGATGAATTCTGCACCAGCAGATAGAGCTTCTGCCATTACAATAGGAGAACTTGTGTCTATTGAAAGGCATACGTCTAGGTTTTTTCTGACGGCCTCAATAACCGGTATGGTACGCTCTAGCTCTTCGTCTAGTGGCACCCCATGAGATCCTGGTCGGGTTGATTCTCCTCCCACGTCCACAACTGACGCGCCTTGATCCAAATAGCACTCAACCTTGTAAAGGACTTTGTCAATATCAACAATGAAAGGACCCGCTTCGTTCTTCGCCAGATTCCCCCCATCAGAAAAGGAGTCTGGTGTAACATTTATCACCCCCATACAGATAGGAGTGGCTAAATCAAATTGACGATTACCCGCTTTTAAGAGATGCTTCACGTCTGTCGCAGCCTCTTAATCTATAAACCCTTAATTAGTGCTCTCCAGCAGGGCCTCCAATAGGACCAGATTTCTTAGCTTTTTCATCTGTCTCACTTGCACCCCCATCTGCGTCAGGACCTGAATCAGACCAGTCTACGGGCGGGCGAGGCTTCTTGCCGGACATTATATCGTCGATTTGATCTGAATCTATCGTCTCGAATTCTATTAAAGCATCTTTCATCAACTCTAACAGGCTACGATTTTCAACTAGAAGATTTTGAGCCTTATCATAGCAATCATCAACAATTTTCCTAACCTCCTTGTCGATAGCGATAGCGGTCTCATCGGATACTGTCTTTGCCTGGGATGCTGCCGACCTTCCTAAAAATACCTCACCGTCATCTTCAGAATATAATAACGGACCCAGCTCATCTGAGAGCCCCCACTTGGTGACCATATTACGAGCCATCTCAGTTGCTCTTTGAATATCGTTTGATGCTCCAGTTGTAACTCCATCTTTCCCTAGCGTCATCTCCTCGGCTATTCGCCCACCATAAAGACTACATATCTGACTAAGAATATGTTGCTTACTAAGACTATAACGATCCTCCTCCGGCAAAAACATAGTAACGCCCAAGGCTCGCCCGCGAGGGATTATGCTAACTTTATACACGGGGTCATGTTCAGGCATCAGCCTGCCAACGATCGCGTGACCCGCTTCATGATAAGCAGTATTTAATCGCTCTTTATCCGACATGACCATGGATTTCCGCTCGGCACCCATCATTATTTTATCTTTTGCCTTCTCAAATTCTTCCATGGTCACTAGGCGTCTGCTCGCTCTGGCTGCGAATAAAGCGGCCTCATTAACTAGATTGGCCAAATCTGCCCCAGAGAAACCTGGTGTTCCTCTCGCAATTACGTTCGCTTTTACCCCATCATCAATTGGTACTTTTCTCATGTGTACTTTCAATATCTGCTCACGTCCGCGGATATCAGGAAGGCCCACGACTACTTGTCGGTCAAAACGTCCAGGTCTCAGAAGAGCAGGATCGAGGACATCGGGCCGATTTGTAGCTGCCATCACGATTACGCCATCGTTACCCTCAAAACCATCCATCTCCACAAGGAGTTGGTTGAGAGTTTGCTCTCGTTCGTCGTGCCCGCCTCCTAGACCAGCCCCTCGATGTCGCCCAACAGCATCGATTTCATCAATGAATATAATACAGGGCGACTGCTTTTTTGCTTGATCAAACATATCACGAACCCGAGATGCACCGACTCCGACAAACATTTCAACAAAATCGGAGCCTGATATTGAGAAAAAGGGTACTTTTGCTTCGCCCGCAATCGCTTTCGCTAGCAAGGTCTTGCCCGTTCCAGGTTGTCCAACCATAAGAACTCCCCTCGGAATTTTGCCCCCTAATCTCTGGAATTTGTCGGGCTCTCTCAAAAATTCAACTAGTTCTTGCACATCTTCTTTAGCTTCTTCAACTCCAGCGACGTCTGCAAAAGTAACTTTGATTTGGTCCTCACCTAGGAGTTTAGCCTTGCTCTTTCCAAAAGACATTGGCCCACCGCGTCCGCCGCCACCGCCGCCTTGCATCTGCCGCATAAAAAAGAAAAACAGTGCAATTATTATCAAGATTGGGAAGCTTGCCACCAGCAGCTGAGTCCAGATGCTCTGCTGCTCCGGCTCATTTGCTCTGATTTCTACACCATTATCGAATAAATCGTTCATAAGTTGATCGTCGCCGATAAGTGGCATAACTGTCCTAAATTGCGAATTATCTGACCGCCACCCGGTAATATTTATACCAGCCAACTCAACCGCTGAGACTCGACCTGATCGAACTTCCCTGACGAATTCTGAATAAGTAATACCATCCTCTCGGGTCTCCTGATTGATATTCTGAAATACCGTCAAAAGCACGCCAGCAATGATCATCCAGAGAATTAGATTTTTTACCATATCATTCAAAAGCTTATCTCCCAGAGAAAATTTGTTTATCGAGGATTCAACACCCCATAAGATAAATCACTTGTCCAAAATTCCTTGCTATGCAGCAACATTACTCCGCATCGGGGTTCATTCTAGTCTTTACCGAAAAATTTGCACGCAAATTCAACACTATTGATTGAAGCCCTCTGCCAAAAAATAGAATTCCTTAGATCGTGCGCGGGAAGCGTTTGGTTTCCTTATCTTCACTTTCTGAAAATAACGCAAAATAAGTGCCTTATACGCATCTGTTCCTTCACCCTGAAATACCTTCACAAGAAAATACGCTCCTGGCTTGAGTATAGATCTCGCGAACTCCAAAGCCAATTCCGCCAAGTAGATACAGCGTGGCTGGTCGATCGCACTTATACCGGATATATTGGGGGCCATATCGGAAATTACAAGATCAACTGGAGAATCACCAATCCGCAAGACCAAGTCATCAAAGACTTCTTCATTAGAAAAATCGCCCTGGATGAAATCAACCCCGGTAATAGGTTCCATTGGAAGTATATCTGTGGCTAATATCTTTCCCTTCGCACCAACAGCACTCAGAGCTATCTGAGACCAACCCCCAGGAGCGGCCCCCAAATCAACTATTGTCATTCCCGGCCTCATGAAACTATCTTTTTTTTGCATTTCCAAAAGCTTATAACTTGCACGCGATCTATAACCAGAATCTGAAATGTCCTTAACGTATTTGTCTTTGAAGTGCTCATCCAACCATCTTCTACTGCTTTTTGACTTTACCATCGGCAATGACACTCAATTTTGTTTCGGGGAGATCACGAAGGTGTTAACATTTTATAAAGTTTCTGGAAAACCTAAAGCTTATGCAGGACTCAGATATCGATCGGAAACGTTTTAAAGCCATCGGGCATTCACTTAAACCTGTAATTATTATTTCACATAAGGGGTTGAGTGCAAATATCAGAAATGAAATCGATAGAGCTTTAAGCGATCACGAGCTAATCAAGATAAAGATTCTGACAGCTAAAAGGGCCGATAGGGATAACATTTCCAAAGAGATTTGCCGGCATCACAATGCCGAATTCATTCAGGGGATCGGGCATGTAATCCTGATTTATCGACCCTCGAAGAATACTAGTCCTCGCTTATCGAATTTGCATGAAAAAAAACCTTAAATGTGTTCTATTTTCTCCACTTCATAATTTAATTCTCCAGCCGGCACTATAACAACCACCTCTTCCCCCTCACGCTTCCCCATTATCGCGCGTGCGATTGGTGAGATTACTGAAATTTTGCCAGCCGGCACGTCCGCCTCGTCTTCACCGACAATTTGGTAACGAATAGAATCTTCACTATCTAAATTAAATAAGGTTACAGTTGTCCCAAATATAACTTTGCCCATTGGTTCTATTTTTCCGATATCTATAACTTCAGACTCGGCTAATTTCGTTTCGATTTCGGTGATTCTCCCTTCACAAAAGCTCTGCTGCTCACGCGCCGCATGATACTCAGCATTCTCTTTGAGGTCCCCATGCTCTCTCGCCTCGGCTATCGCGACTGTAATCTTTGGGCGTTGGACAGATTTCAAATCGTTTAATTCAGCGCGTAGTCTTTCCGCCCCAATCACCGTCATCGGTACTCTTTTCATAGTCTTTTAAATTATTACTGGTGGTTACTGTTAACTAGAGTAAATTAATGTAGCTCAGAATGAAGTTCCTGAATCGTATAAACCGAAAAGTCCTTGCCAAATTCAACCGCCTCACATACAGCCAACGCTCCAGCAATTGTCGTCGTGCAATAAACGTTATGCCTTAGCGCTGTTCTGCGAATTATTGAAGAGTCTGCTATGGCCTGCGTTCCCTCCGTTGTATTAAAAACAACCTGTATCTCATCATTTTTTAGCATATCTACAATATGAGGTCTACCCTCCAAAACCTTATTCACTCCCGTAACTTTCAATCCGGCCGCGGATATCACCTTTGCTGTCCCGTGAGTAGCAAAAAGAGAATAACCTAAGTTAGCTAACTTTTGAGCCACTTCAACGACAAACGGCTTATCACGATCACGAACACTAATGAAAGCATTACCAGAACTTTCAATAATATCACCTGCGCCCAGTTGTGCTTTTGCATAAGCTTCCGCAAAGGTCTCTCCGACACCCATCACCTCGCCAGTAGATTTCATTTCAGGGCCTAAAATTGGATCTACGCCTGGAAATTTATTAAACGGAAAAACAGCTTCTTTAACCGCAAAAGCTTTCGGGGTAACCTCGCTTGCAAACCCTTGCTCCGTAAGCGACTGACCTATCATACAGCGGGCTGCAATCTTTGCTAAAGAACGACCAATACATTTTGATACAAAAGGAACGGTCCGTGACGCCCTCGGATTAACTTCGATTACGTAAATTTCTCCATCTTGATAAGCCAGCTGGGTATTCATCAAACCAACAACATTTAACTCCAGAGCTAGTTTAGTTACTTGATCCCTGATTTGATCTTGAATCTCGTTTGGCAAATTGTATGGCGGTAAAGAGCAGGCAGAGTCTCCAGAGTGAATACCTGCTTGTTCGATATGTTGCATAATTGCCCCAACCACAACATGGTTTCCGTCGCTAACTAAATCCACGTCGATTTCAATCGCCGAAGACAGAAAATAATCCAATAAGACAGGACTTTCATTGGAAACTGTTACAGCTTCTTGCAAGTAGCGTTTCAGTTCGCCCTCGTCATAAACTATCTCCATTGCCCTGCCCCCGAGCACGTATGAGGGCCTGACCACCAACGGATAAGTAATTTCTTTTGCTCGGCCCAGACTTTCGTCAACGCTTCGCACCGTGCAGTTAGGGGGCTGCTTGAGGCCCAACTTCTCAATTAATTGCTGAAAACGTTCGCGATCTTCTGCTCGGTCGATAGCGTCTGGCGAGGTGCCGATGACCGGGACACCAGCTTCTTCTAATCTCTTAACGAGGTTTAGAGGTGTTTGCCCTCCAAATTGAACAATCACTCCACGTGGTTTCTCCACTTGTACTATTTCTAAAACATCCTCAAAAGTAAGGGGCTCAAAATAGAGTCTGTCAGAAATATTGTAATCTGTTGAAACAGTTTCGGGATTGCAGTTAACCATTATTGTTTCGAAACCATCTTCACGCATCGCGAGAGCGGCATGAACACAGCAATAATCAAATTCAATTCCTTGACCAATTCTGTTTGGCCCTCCACCCAGCACCATGATTTTCTTCCGCCCCGATGGATTAGCTTCACATTCCTCTTCATAGGTAGAATACATATATGCTGTTGAGGACTCGAATTCAGCGGCGCAGGTATCAACCCGTTTAAAAACAGGTCGGATGCCCAGAGCATGTCTTGATTCACGAACCGCTCTTTCTGAAACACTGAGCAATGCAGACAACCTCGCATCAGAGAAACCTTTTCTCTTTAATTTGAAAAAAAGTTCATTATCTATCTCGGAGAGACTCAAAGCGGCAACTCTTCCCTCTAATTGCACAATCTCTTCTATCTGAACTAAGAACCAAGGATCTATTCCAGTCAACTCGGCTATATTCTGAAGTGACCAACCATGTCGAAATGCATCTGCAATATACCAAATACGTCTACCACCAGGCTCCGTAAGCTCTCGAGTAAGGGTTTCTTTATTTAACTCTGAGCCATCCAAAACAGGATCAAAGCCGCACATCCCCACCTCTAAACCACGCAAGGCTTTGTGCATAGATTCTTGAAAGGTTCTGCCAATAGCCATGACTTCGCCAACAGACTTCATTTGAGTCGTAATTCGGTCATTAGCTTGCGGGAATTTTTCAAAGGTGAACCTAGGTATCTTAGTGACTACATAGTCTATCGTCGGCTCGAATGAAGATGGTGTCGCGCCACCCGTAATTTCGTTTCGCAACTCATCCAACGTAAAACCAAGTGCCAACTTTGCCGCCACTCTCGCAATAGGGAACCCCGTCGCCTTCGAGGCTAGCGCTGATGATCTCGAAACACGCGGATTCATCTCAATAATTATCAGACGCCCATTCTCCGGGTTTACCGCAAACTGAACATTGGACCCACCCGTTTCAACACCTATCTCACGAAGCACTGCTATTGATGCATTTCTTAAAATCTGATACTCCTTATCCGTTAGAGTCTGAGATGGCGCAACGGTTATAGAATCACCGGTATGCACTCCCATAGCGTCGAAATTCTCAATCGAACAAACAATAATGCAGTTGTCTTTTTTGTCTCGAACCACCTCAAGTTCAAATTCCTTCCAACCTATCAACGACTCATCAATCAACAACTCACTTGTCGGTGATAATTCCAAGCCTCTTGCACAGATTTCATCAAACTCCTCCTTGTTATAAGCGATACCACCGCCGCTGCCGCCGAGAGTGAAGGAGGGTCTGATAATGCAAGGAAACCCTATATCCTCAAGTGCTTCATGGGCCTGTTTCATATCATGAGCCATCCCATGACGAGGTGTTTCTAACCCTATTTTTTGCATCGCCTTGTCAAAAAGCTCACGGTCCTCAGCCTTATCAATCGCATCACAGCTGGCGCCTATAAGCTCAACGTTATATTTTTCAAGAACGCCATGCCGATTCAAATCTAAAGCACAATTAAGTGCTGTTTGGCCCCCCATCGTAGGCAAAATCGCTTCCGGTCGCTCTTTATCGATTATTTTCTCAACGATCTCCCATTTGACAGGCTCTATATAGGTAGCATCTGCCATTGAAGGATCAGTCATAATTGTTGCCGGATTCGAATTAACGAGTATCACTCGCAACCCTTCTTCTTTCAGGGCCTGGCAAGCTTGAGCTCCTGAGTAGTCAAATTCACAAGCTTGCCCTATTACGATTGGACCAGCCCCTAAAATTAAAATGCTTTTAATGTCTGTTCTACTTGGCATAGGTTTTATTACTTCTTATGTATCCTTTTTCACTTTTATTTTGCTCGACCTTTCATCAATTCAATAAAGTGGTTAAACAAAGGTGCAGCATCATGAGGCCCGGGGCTAGCTTCAGGGTGGCCTTGAAACCCAAAAGCGGGTTTATCACTCATCTCGATGCCTTGAAGAGATCCATCAAACAGTGATTTATGAGTGGCTTTCAAGCTTGAAGGCAAACTATTTTCTTCAACCGCAAAACCGTGATTCTGACTGGTAATAAGAACACTACCATCTGAGATGCTTTGTACAGGATGGTTTGCACCATGATGACCCAGGCCCATTTTTACGGTTCGAGCACCGCATGCTAAAGCCAGAATTTGATAACCGAGGCAAATCCCAAATAAGGGAATACCCAGTTCCAGAAAATCCCTCACTGCGTCAATAGCATAAGCGCACGGCTCTGGATCTCCAGGCCCGTTCGAGAGAAAAACACCATCTGGCCTCATTGCCTTTACCTCTGCTGAGCTGGTGGTCGCGGGTACAACGGTAATACTGCAGCCCTGCTCTGACAGGATTCTTAAAATATTTCTTTTGACACCAAAATCATAAGCAACAACATTAAAATCCCTTTTTAGGTGAGAATGGTGGCCTGATTTAATATCCCAAACGCCTTCGCTCCAATTGTAAGAATTTTTTACTGACACTACCTTCGCCAGATCCATCCCCTTAAGTCCCGGGAACTCCTTCGCTTTTGCAATCGCTTTTCCTGCTAGCCTATCTCCAAGCTCCCCAGTAATTATGCAGCCATTCATTGGCCCTTTATCTCGGAGCAATCTTGTCAACCGCCGAGTATCAATTTCAGCAATAGCTGTGATTTTTCGATCAACCAGAAACTTGTTGAGATCAAATTCATTCCTCCAATTACTTGCCAAACGCGGCAAGTCCCTTATAACCAACCCCGATGCCCAGATTTTCTCAGACTCATCATCCTCACTGTTGATTCCCGTGTTACCGATATGCGGGTAGGTAAGCGTTATGATTTGTTTTGCGTAAGAAGGATCTGTCAATATTTCTTGATACCCAGTCATCGAGGTGTTGAATACAACCTCTCCCGCAGTCGTACCTGCCGTCCCTAGTGCGGTGCCGTTAAAAATGCTTCCATCTTCCAGCGCTAATAAAGCAGTTGCAGCCACTTCGTCTCCCGAACTTAATTACTCAAAGCATACGGTTTAAGCAGAAAAAAAGCGGAATGAAGAAATTCTTCATTCCGCTTTAAATAAATTCCGCACTATTTTGTGTTCTCAGCATTATTCATACTGAGCGAGAATTCTATTAAATTCAGAACTCTCTTGTCTATGAACTCTTGAGCTCAGAGACAAATAATTTCATTTTGTTTATAAATTAGCCCTCACTAGTCGAGTTAAGAATATCACGCATAGAGTAAATCCCAGTTTTCTTTGACACAATCCAAGTTGCCGCTCTTACTGCGCCGTTTGCAAAAGTCATTCTGCTGCTAGCTTTGTGAGTAATCTCGATTCGCTCACCCCGTCCAGCAAAAGTGACTGTGTGGTCGCCCACGATATCGCCAGCACGCAATGTGGCAAACCCTATAGCACCCCTATCTCGCTCGTCACCAATCCCTTTGCGGTCATAAATTGCGACCTCCTCAAAGTCTCTTCCTAAAGTCTCTGCCACCACCTGCCCCATCTTGATAGCTGTTCCCGAGGGAGAATCCTTTTTGTGCCGATGATGTGCTTCAAAGATCTCAATATCATATTCGCTACCAAGCACTTTAGTCGCTGCCTCCAGTAAACTAAAACACAAATTCACTCCAACACTCATATTTGGTGAAAATACAATCGGAATAGACCTGCCAGCATCCTGTATTTTCTCAATTTGCTCGTCATTCAAACCAGTTGTGCCAATAACCATGGCCTTAGAGTGCTTCTGGCACAAGGCGATGTGTTCTAAAGTAGCAGCAGGGGTCGTAAAATCTACGAGGACATCAAAGTCTCCGACATATTCGCTAATATCAGAAACTGTAAAAATGCGATTTTCGACTCCCATAGCTAAAAGGCCGGAGTCAACCCCCAAGCTAGGATCGTCACTTAAAACTTTCGCTACCGTTACTTTTGATCCGTCAGAATCAAGACCAAACGCTTCAATTAGTGCCCGGCCCATCCGTCCAGCAGCTCCCGCTATAGCTACTCTCACCATTCCAATTCACCAATAACTTTTCGTGGACACAATAATCTATGGCGATTATTAATTCCAATCTGGAAATTTGATTTTAGGGGCTGCTTAGAATTGATATTTGATTGAGCCGTAAGCAACACGCCCATTTTGATCTAAGATTTGCGTATTCGCATTCATAATTTGCGCCGTTCTCTCGTTAAAGATATTTCTAATCCCAAACGAAATAATAGCGCGGTCGTCATTACCAGTCTCTACGGTGTAACCGTACTGTAGATCAACGGTAGCTATGTTATCAACAAGCGCATTGATTTCATCCAAATCTAGTTCATTAATATCCTTAAACGAATCGAAGTAATTGGTAATCGCGGTAGCAGTATGGTTGCCAATTTGCCAAGTCAACATCAGACTACTTTGCAGCTCTGGACTTACCACTCTGTCAACTTCATGATCGAATCCAGCTCCAAAAAGTTCTATTAACGACCCTTTATTTTGAAACTCCCGGACGTATGTTGCTGTAGTGCTTAGAGTAAATTGACCGAACCTATCTGTATCCCAGACATAAGATGCTCCTATGTTAAATCCCTCACTCTTAACACTCGTGCCTAAAGCCGGATCATCTATATTAAATTCGTTGATCAAGGAATCATCTATATAAAGGCGTGACAAATTTGCCTTAGAGCCTGTTTGAACAGTGTTTTGGGCTCTTTGGTCTATCTCTTGCCTCCAAACACCTCCACTGACATCGAGCCCTTTGACTGGAGTAATTTGCATTCCTAGGTTGAAGTTTAGAGCATTTTCTACAACATTGCCCTGAAGATCCCGAGCTTCTGTTTTACGTGCTATTTCAATCAACGGCGCCACGGCCTCGCTCAGAACAGACGTCGGAGCAATTTGAAAAGTTGCGAAAGTGTCAGAATCAGACGCTACGCGGTTTTCTTCGTTGCTAATGCCTTGCGCATGCACGCCATGGAAGAAAACCAAAAATGGAAGACTTATGCTAATTACTATCTTTGGTCTCAGAACTCTCATTTTTATCTCAACGCTTGCAATTTTTGTTATTACACGTGCTTGCGTGAATTTAGAATTCGTCTATTTGTTTCAAACGAACGCCCTCCGAGCGTAACATTAACCGCAGTTTTATTATACGATTTTCCGTATCAATTTCCTCTTCTAGCTTTTAAAGCTGGATTTTGCTAACCCAACCATTTTCAGGGAGCTTACGAAGCAACTGTGAGACAGAAAACTTTTGTCCAGGAAGGACGAGAGCTGGCGCAATCTCGGAGAGTGGTTCTAGCACGAATCGTCTTTCCAGAGCCCGCGGATGGGGAATGGTCAGCGAATCTGACGAAATTGATCTATTCCCGAAAAAGAGCAAGTCGATATCAATAAAACGAGGCTCATTGACCAAACCTGACCGCGATCTTCCTAATCTACATTCTAATTCTTGGGTAAATGAGAAAAATTCACGAGCTCCGCTGCTCGCAGGCAAAAAGAACGCAGCTACCATATTAATGAATTCTGGCGAACCTGGAGGGCAATCTACTGGTTCAGACTCGTAAAAAGAAGAAACAACACATGGGCTAAGACTTATTTCATCAAGAGCTTCTACCGCTTCGAGAATTACTTCAAGCTTAGCCCCTTGTGAAGACTCCAAGTTTGAACCTAGCCCCACTATCGAGGTTAATACTTCTCCATCTTCAATTGTGGTATTTAGCTGAGAATTCATGTACCGAATCAACGAAAACTGCCACGCGGTCGGGATCCACGCCTGGGGTAATTCCGTGTCCTAAATTAAATACGTGCCCATTCTCACTACCAAAGTCTGATAATACTCGACTTACCTCCTGGCGAATTACCTCTGGCTCTGAGTACAGGACCGCAGGATCCATATTGCCCTGCAAGGCGCATTTTGCCCCGACAAGTTTCCTTGCGGCTCCAATTTCAACAGTCCAATCAATGCCAATAGCATGAGCTCCAGCATCTGCTATCTGATTTAGCCACTGACCTCCATTTTTAGTGAATAAGATCACAGGAATATCACGGCCGTCATAAACTTTTATCAAGTTGGAAACAATTTCCTTCATATAATGTAGCGAAAAAGTAAAATATCCTGGTGTTGTTAGCACTCCGCCCCAAGTATCGAAAATTTGAACCGCCTGAGCACCGGCCCGTATTTGAGAATTCAGGTAATCAGTAACTGCCGCTGTTAATTTTTTTAGGAGCAAATGCATCGCTTCGGGCTCATTGTACATAAACGCTTTTACCTGGCTAAAATCCTTGGAGCCTCCTCCCTCTATCATATATGTCGCCAACGTCCAGGGACTGCCACTAAATCCAATTAGAGGTACTGATCCACTCAGCTCTTTTCGAATTAAACTCACGGCATCCATGACGTAACCTAAATCATCAATAGCGGATATTTCGGGCAATCCCTCCACATCCGAACGTGCGCGAATAACTTTTCTAAATCGAGGACCCTCTCCAGCTTCAAAAAACAATCCTTGCCCCATAGCATCCGGGATAGTCAAAATATCGGAAAAAAGTATAGCGGCATCGAATGCATATCTCCGAAGAGGCTGCAATGCTACCTCACAGGCCAATTCTGGGGATTGACAGAGACTCATAAAATCGCCAGCCTTCTTCCTTATATTTCTGTACTCAGGCAGATATCTTCCCGCCTGTCTCATCATCCAGACGGGAGTGACGTCTACTTCTTTACCCAGCAAGGCTCTCAATAAGCGATCGTTTTTTAAAGTCACATTCTTTCCTTCAAAGATGAAAGTCTATGGTCGGATTCGTTAGAGGAATACTCAACATCAAAGGCAGAGCTTCTCTCCACCGTTCAAGGTTTTTCTTAAAATTTGATCATCAATTTGGTCTTCAATTACAGCATTGCCAATCGCCTTCAATAGAACAAACCGAATTTTTCCCTCTTCCACTTTTTTATCAGAGCTCATCAATTCTATGTAACGTTCCTCAGTCACGTCAGCAGGCGGGACAACCGAAAGTCCAAAATTAATTTCTAAAACATATCTAATTTTTTCGGCCTCCGCTGAACCAAGCCACCCCAATCTCTTAGAGAGGTCAGCTGCCATCACCATACCAATCGCCACTGCTTCGCCGTGTAAAAATTTCCCGTAGCCTGATGCGGTTTCAATTGCATGGCCAAAAGTATGACCTAAATTCAGAAGGGCTCGATGTCCGAGTTCTTTTTCATCAGCAGAAACAATATCTGCTTTTGCCTGACAACAAACATGAACTGTTTTACAGAGATATTCATACTCAAGATCAATGAGTGCCTCGCTATTTTCACTAAGCCAATAAAAAAACTCCTTGTCCCCAATCAGGCCGTATTTTAATACCTCTGCAAAACCAGCTCTGATTTCACGCTTCGGCAAAGTTTCAAGAACAGATATATCTGCGATTACGCATTGAGGCTGATGAAACGAACCAATCATGTTTTTCCCTAAAAGGTGATTAACCCCTGTCTTTCCGCCAACAGAAGAATCGACTAGCGACAATAAAGTAGTGGGAATTTGGATAAATCTAATACCTCTTTGAAAGGTTGCGGCAGCGAATCCCGCTATGTCTCCAATAACCCCTCCCCCCAGAGCTATCAATGTTGTTTTTCTATCGTACTTTCCCCGCATTAGGTGCTCATAAATTAGGCCGACGGAATCTAAGTTTTTATGTTCCTCTCCATCAGGCAGAATAACAACGGAATCATAATGGTCCCCAAGTAACCTTTTTACCGGCTCAAGATATAGAGGCGCCACCGTAGAGTTTGTGATCACAACAGCTCGACTTTTTTCTAAAAAGGATGACACTAACCCCTCCTTTTCAAAAAGGTGCGAACCGATAAAGATCGGGTAACTCCGTTCTCCCAAGTCAACATTGAGAATTTTCATAACGTGATTACGCCTTAATATCTATTTCCACTATGTGAGAACAAGAGCCTGGATTTCGGCCGCCACAGTGAGAGGCTTCTTTCCCTGAGTATCTATAACGATATCGGCAGCCTCCTGGTATAAAGGGCTTCGGATTTTTACAAGCTCAATAAGTTTTCTCTTTGGGTCATCGGTTTGCAAAAGCGGGCGATTCTTATCTTTCCTAGTCCTATGAACGAGTTTTTCTATAGGCGCTTTCAGATACACCACTGTGCCATTACAGCGCAAGCTTTCCCTATTTTGCTTCTCCAGTATTACGCCCCCTCCAGTTGCGAGGACGATTTTGCGCTTTTGGCACAACATATTTATCATTTTCTTTTCTCGCTCTCGAAAACCATCCTCTCCTTCAACATCAAATATCCAGGGAATATCCGCCCCTGTGTTCAACTCGATTTCGTGATCCGAGTCAAAAAACTTAAAATCCATTTTCTCAGCCAAAACACGTCCAATGGTGCTCTTTCCAACCCCCATTGGACCAATCAAAAATACGTTGCATTTAAATCTCATTTTTACTTTTTCAATCCTCGAAAACCTTCATTGTACCTCTAATTCATTGGCAAATATAAAAATTGAAGATTTTTGTCGATAGAGAAGTTCTTTTTGGTGATTGTTTTGAATGAAGTAGATAAAATCCAAGCTGGGAGGGCCCTAGTAATCGTGAGGAGTCAACTAGAAAAATTAGGGAAGTTGTTTTGCCTATTTTGTGCCGGATTGTTTTCAGCAATCTGCATGGTAGTGTCCGCGGCCTACTTATATCTGGCGCCACTTCTCCCCGCAGCTGAAACCTATAGAAACGTTCGTTTAGAGACTCCTCTGCGCATTTACACAGCAGACAACCGCCTCATAGATGAGATCGGAAATCGCAGAAACCCGGTGTTATTCGAAGACATTCCTCCTGTATTGGTCAACGCGCTGATCGCTACCGAGGATGTACGATTCTATTCGCACCCTGGAGTCGATGTTCAAAGCTTAATCCGAGGCTTTTATGGCTTTATAATAGGAAGAAGATTAGGCGGCGGTAGCACCATTACGATGCAATTAGCCAACAATTTGTCGTTCGATAACGACAATGTTTACCTTCGAAAGTTTAAAGAAATTCCTTTTGCTTTACAGATACAACGTGAACTTACAAAAGAAGAAATCTTAACCTTGTATCTAAATACAATCTATTTTGGAGCAGGTGCTGACGGAATTGGCGCTGCGTCTTTCGTATACTACGGTAAAACGGTTAGGGAGCTTACACTTGCCGAATCGGCGATGATGATTTCTCTACTCCCTTGTCCTTCGACTTGCAATCCCTTCAGCAATCCAACTCGAGCATTGGATAGAAGGAGAACTCGACTCGCAAACATGTTGAAAGAGGACATGATCACCGAGTTTGAATTCAATGAAGCCAACAATGCCCCAATCACTGCGAACCGTCGCAATCGCAACATTGAAATAAATGCTCCCTATGTGGCAGAAATGGTGAGAAGAACCATTTATGAACAATTTGGAGAAGACACTTATTCCAGAGGTTTTGAGGTTATAACAAGCATAGATGGTGACTTACAGGAAGATGCCAACAAAGCTGTCATTAACGGGCTAGAGAAATATTATGACAAACGGCACGGATATCGCGGTGTTGACGCAAATTATCCACCCGAAACTGGAAATGCGGAACAGGGATGGCTATCTCAATTAGCACCCATACCAAAATATGGCAATCAAGAACCCGCGATCGTGATTGCAGTGCAAGAGAAAACATTCGATGCTCTAATGAAGAATGGAGAAACAGTCAAGATTGGCTGGGACGGAATGGAATGGGCTTACGCGTTTATAGATCGCAATAATATGTGGCCTCCTCCGGAGTCTGCCGCGGATCTCGTTAAGATCGGCGACCTCGTCAGAATAAAGCACGCGGCTGAAGGCTGGGAGTTAGGTCAAGTGCCAGAGATTCAGGGCGCACTTATTTCCATGTCTCCCCAAAACGGCGGAGTCCTAGCTCTAGTAGGCGGGTACGATTTTGGCAGAAGCCAAGTAAATAGAGTGACTACATCCAGACCACCTGGGTCTAATTTCAAGCCATTTTTGTACGGCGCAGCTTTGGAAAATGGCTACTCTGCAGCGAGTATCATAAATGATGCGCCCATCACCAGAGGCGACTATCGGCCCAATAACTATGAGAGTAATTTCCTTGGACCAATAACTCTTCGATATGCGCTTAAGGAATCCCGAAACGTGCCCGCGGTGAGGCTCTATGATTTGGTCGGCTCAGAAAAGGTTTTACAATTTGCATCGAAATTTGGTTTTCAAACCCAAAATTTCCCGACCAACGATTTAACTGTCGCACTCGGAAGTCAGGATGTGCAGCCCTTGGAAATAGCTACTGGCTATTCTGCGATAGCGAACGGGGGCTACAAAATCGACCCCTGGTTTATCAAAAAAGTAACATCTGAGGCAGATGGACTTCTTTATCAAGCGGACCCCTTTGTAGTTTGCGAAAATTGTGTCGATTCTCTAAATGCGACAGGCCAGCCAACAAAATCTGCGCCGAGAATTATAGATCAGAGGGTCGCGTACATCCTGAATTCGATGTTGGAATCAGTAATAACAGAAGGTAGCGGGAATAGAGTCCATAGGGAGCTTGGGCGAGATGATTTACGGGGCAAAACAGGCACGACGAATGGGCCTCAGGAATTATGGTTTTCAGGTTTCAACAGAGACATTGTGACTACTGTGTTTGTTGGACTTGATCAGCCAGAACCTCTCGGGGAAAGAGAGCAAGGGGCCACTGTCGCGGTGCCAATTTGGATAGATTTCATGCGGGAAGCACTTGACGGTAAACCGGAAAACACAATGAACCGGCCAGACGGAATTGTCGATCGTTTAATAGACCAAACAACAGGACGACCTGCAACACCTGGCGATGCAGACGCGATCTTTGAATACTTCCGCAATGAAAATGCTCCTGAACCCAGAGACGAGGAACTACCCGGCTTGGAACTTAAGAAGGGGGAGGACTCACCGATCTCCACAGAGCTTATTTTCTAGGAAAACACGCGGGTGCAATAATTCTTTAACACCGATTAGGCAAGACACAAAGTACAAGATTATCTCTTCATGATCTCGTGGTTTTTTACCACCTCTTTCATAATTTGACTAAATAGCTCTTGAATAAAGTCCGGGTTCAAGCTAGTTCCCAAGCATAATGATCGCAATTTGGCCAACTTCTGAGCTTCTCTGGTGCTATCAAGAGAGCTGAGCCTCTCAGCCGCCTTAAGAAGACCTATTTGACGCGTGAGGTGAAAACGTTCATCCAGAACCTCGATTAGCTTACAGTCGATCTCATCTATCTGCTGCCGGGCTTCTAACAATTCTTTGATAGCCTGCTCGCTTCCCATCACAATTCCTCGAACAAAATTTTATGAAAAAAATGAAGCTTCTTTTCATCTGGAGTATAAACTATGAAGGACCTGAGGGCAGCAAGCTAAAACAACTAACAAAATCCTTTGTTAGAATAGCCATGAGGATTTCATTGAAAATGATTCGAAATATCGCAACCGCATCAGCTCTTCGCCCTTATGGAGTTCTATAAATGGCGAAAAATTTAGATAACGTTCATGGAAATATCGTGTATCAGGTTGCTGTGCCATCACCCCTTAGGAAAGTTTTTGATTATCTCTCAAAAAGGGATAGGCAATTTATTCAGCCTGGTTCTCGAGTATTAGTCCCCTTCCGCAACCAAACCATCGTTGGGTTCATCGTATCAAGCTCAAATAATTCCTCAATCGCCTCTGAAAAACTTAAGTTCATTGATAAGATCCTTGATGATGAGCCGACTTTATCCGGAGAAGTTTTGTCCATTCTCAAGTGGAGTGCCCGTTATTATCAGCACCCTATTGGTCAAGTTCTTGCCGCGGCAGTTCCAAAGAAAATACGTGAGCCAAACCCTCTAACGACTCCGATAAAAGTTTGGAGGACTTCGGAGATGACGTCAGAGAAAAAATGGTCGCTAGTGAAGAATGCGTCAAAGCAAAAAGCTTTACTTAATTTCCTCCAAAAGAAAGACCTTTCAAAAAAAGATATACAAAAAGCTGGATTCAGCGACAGCATTATCAGGGCCCTTGAAAAGAAAGGACTCATATTTCAAGCGACTAAGCCCCTTACGAATGCGGAACCCTTCGCTCCTTTAGTCGAAGACAACCCGAGATCATTGATCTTAAATAAAGAGCAGAAGTCGGCTTTAATCTCGATAAACAAAGTGCAAAATAAGTTTCAATGTTTTGTGCTCAACGGTGTTACCGGTTCTGGGAAAACTGAAGTCTATATGCAAGCAATGCAAAAACATTTGTCGCAAGGGCGACAATGTCTGGTTTTAGTCCCTGAGATAGGCCTCACTCCTCAAACACTAAATCGTTTCTCAAAGAGGTTTGAATGCCCTATTTGCACATTGCATTCTGGGCTATCCGCTTCTGAACGACTAAATGCTTGGAATATCGCGAGAAAGGGTCAGGCGGGGATTCTAATCGGTACCCGTTCCGCTATATTTACCCCTTTTCGGAACCTTGGAATTATCATTGTTGACGAAGAGCATGACAATTCATTTAAACAACAGGACGGCTTCAGGTATTCAGCAAGAGATTTAGCGATTTTAAGGGCGAAGGAGAAAACCATCCCTGTACTACTTGGATCAGCGACTCCGAGCTTAGAAACTCTGCAAAACGTTTGCGCGAAAAAATATAAGCAACTGCCCCTAACGAAACCAGCTGGAAATGCCGGCGCATCTACCAAAATTGTAATTGATACTTCAAAACAAAAATTGATCGGTGGCCTCTCTCAACAACTGTTGTCTAAAATCGAACAACACCTTGACGCCAGAAAGCAAGTATTAATTTTTATCAACCGTCGTGGTTTTGCTCCAACACTTAGCTGTCAAAATTGTGGATGGGTTGCTGAGTGTATAAATTGCTCGGCACAAAAAACAGTACATATTAACCCTCCAAGTATTCGGTGCCATCATTGTGGGCACGCAAGTAAGGTTCCTCAGAATTGCCCTAGTTGCGGAGTTTCTCAATTTGAAACTCTTGGGGTAGGAACACAGCAATTAGAAGCCATTTTAAGAGACCGCTTCAAATTAACACCCGTGTACAGGATCGATCGGGATACTACACGCAATAAAAATCAATTTGAGGAAATCATAGACAAAATTACCCCCGGAGAAAGCTGTTTAATGATTGGAACTCAGATGATTGCCAAAGGTCACCATTTTCCAAACATAACTTTGGTGGCTATTTTAAATGCTGACACAGGTTTGTTTAGTCCAGATTTCCGTGGCCAAGAGCATATGGCTCAAACCCTTACTCAAGTCTCGGGCAGAGCGGGTCGCGCGACCGAAACTGGAGAAGTGGTGATCCAATCTCGACACGCCTCGCACACTACGTTGCAGAATCTGATTAACAGAAGTTACAGCGAGTTTGCGGAATCAATGTTAGCTGAGAGGAAGACCTCGGGCATGCCTCCGTATAGTCGCTTAGCACTATTGAAGGCAAATGCTAAAAGTTTAAACACCGCTATTAATTTTCTAGCTAAGGGCGATGTCTTAGTCCGTGATATAAATCGGAAATACGCTGAAAAAGTTATCTCAATTGGGCCCATCCCAGCTCCACTCGAAAAAAAGGGAGGTAACTTTAGAGCCCATTTGATCTTAAAGGGTGAAAAAAAAGCCACTCTGCAGAGGCTGCTTAGTGAGCTAGTGCTAAAGTTAGACGAAATAAAGGCTTCTCGCCAACTCACATGGGGTCTAGATGTGGACCCAGTCGACTTGACTTGATTAGCGAACAATCATACTAAGTAAATGAATTAACTTCAGGTTCAAGACTTCTTACCGATATCTCAGTTGGTAATTGTTTATTTCGATAGTATTTATTATAAAAAACAATAATTTAGTGCGCACCTAATGACACAAGATTTTGCAAAAATAAAGCCAGAGCCAATTTTAGAGAGAAAAACATTAGAACCGCCCCCAGCCTGGTCTTTGCTATTCACCGGCGGCTTAGTGGGGATGACAGTGGGCGTGTTTGCTTGCGTTTTGTTTTACTTATCTGGCCGTGTTCCTCCGCTCGAATTGAGCAGAAAGACTGATATAGTCCTATCAAACCAACCTTCGGTTCAAAGTGGAGAAATAACACCTAACGAGAGAAGTGTAGACTTCGAATTTTATACAGAACTTCCAAAGTATGTCGTTCAAACCGATGCAATCCCCGTAGAAGTGCAAGACTCGCTCTCCACGAATACACAAAAAGAGATTACGACTAACGATGTCATGCTTCAAACGGGTGCTTTTCAGCAACTAGCTTCAGCCGAACTAGAGATGAGACGACTAATAGCCCTTGGCCTGAGCGCAAAGGTTAAGCCGGCCAAGTTGCCCGGAAAAACTTTGTACTTAGTGCAAAACGGCCCATATAGCTCTCAATCAGAGTTAGATGTCGCCCGTAAACTCCTTGAAGAAAATAATATCGCAACACTGGTAGTCCAATTACAGTAGTAAAGATTTGTTTCATCCCCTTCTAAACTTTCTATGAAGTGCAAAATCTGCTATTGAACTCAAGGAAAAGCACTCCTAAACTTGAATCTCAGCTAGAAATTTTTTTATTCGGATTCTGTGATACTTTAGATCATAGAGGGGGAAAGTCGCTTTGCAACAATATGATGGAACCACAATAGTCTCGGTACGTCGAAAAAATAAGGTCGTTATTGGAGGTGATGGACAAGTTTCTCAAGGAAATACGATAATGAAGTCGAACGCGAAAAAAGTTCGACGCTTATATAAAGACCAAGTTCTCGCAGGCTTTGCGGGGGGGACCGCAGATGCTTTCACATTATTCGAAAGATTCGAAGAACAGCTGGAAAAACATCACGGCAAACTAACAAGGTCTGCCGTGGAACTTGCCAAACTTTGGAGAACGGAACGATCGCTACGAAGATTAGAGGCCTTGTTGGTTGTTGCGGATAAAGAGTCTTCTCTTGTAGTTTCCGGCAATGGCGATGTAATAGAACCAGAAGATTCGATTATGGCAATTGGTTCAGGTGGTTCTTTTGCTCTTTCTGCCGCCAGAGCTCTAGTGCTGAATACGGAATTAAATGCCAAAGACATCGTGGAAAAAAGCCTAGAAATAGCGGCTGGGATCTGCGTGTATACTAATGAAGTTCATACGATCGAAGAACTTGAGATCAACTAAAATCAAGTTGCGCAAGCAGTTGGAATTGTAGGTTTATAAATGAATATAATGACTCCGCGCGAGATAACCTCTGAATTAGATAAACATATTATCGGCCAGGACAAGGCAAAACGCGCGGTTGCTATTGCGCTTCGAAACCGATGGAGGCGAATGAAGCTAGATGACGCTTTGCGCGCTGAGATAACACCAAAAAATATACTCATGATCGGCCCAACTGGAGTTGGCAAAACGGAGATCGCTCGTCGTCTCGCAAAGCTTGCCCAAGCTCCTTTTATAAAAATTGAGGCCACCAAGTTCACCGAAGTAGGTTATGTCGGGAGGGATGTTGAATCGATCATTCGTGATCTTGCAGATGTCGCCGTCAAAATGACTCGAGAGGTCGAAATTCAGAAAGTTAAACATCTTGCTGAGGATCTTGCGGAAGACAGGATTCTCGACGTTTTGCTACCTCAGGCGCGAATAGACGACGAGAATGAAAGCGAGGAGAAAACCCAATCGAGTGCGAGACAGGCATTCAGAAAGAAACTTCGCGAAGGGGAAATAGACAAAAAAGAGATCGAAATTAAAATCACTGATTCCCCCGCTGGCGTTGAAATAATGGCACCACCCGGCCTGGAGGACATGACCAATCAGCTAAAAAGTATGTTTTCGAATATGAATAGCGGGCGGAAAAAATCGAGAAGAATGACCGTGAAAGCCGCGCTAAAAATTGTCAAGGAGGAAGAGGCGGTAAAATTGATTAACGATGAGGAAATTAAAAATCGAGCAATAGAAGCTGCAGAGCAAACAGGCATTGTTTTCATTGATGAAATAGATAAGGTGACGAACAAGCACGAGCAAAGCAGTGCCGGTGTGTCTAGAGAGGGTGTTCAACGTGATCTGTTACCACTCATTGAAGGTTCAACGATTTCAACAAAATATGGAAGTATAAAAACAGATCATATCTTGTTTATTGCCTCCGGCGCTTTCCATCTTTCAAAGCCGTCTGATCTGATACCAGAGCTGCAAGGCCGACTCCCCATCCGAGTCGAACTTAATGCACTTAGTACTGGAGATTTTGAAAGAATTTTGACAGAGCCTAACGCTTCTCTGACGGATCAATATCAGGCTCTGCTCGGAACAGAAGATTTAACCATCAGTTTCAGTGAAGACGGGATCCAGAAAATAGCTGAGATTGCCTGGCAAGTGAATGAAACTACAGAGAACATTGGCGCCCGGCGGTTGCACACCGTAATGGAGAGGCTTTTAGAAGATATTTCTTATTCTGCATCAGACTTGGCTTTGAGTAAAAGGGATCCCTTGGTTATAGATAGGGCTTTTGTAGAGGAACAGCTGAGTGAGCTAGCAAAAGACGAAGATCTAAGCCGCTATATACTTTGAGCGTTAGAATTGCGATGCAACAAAAAAATCCTATCGAAATCAAATTACGAAAGCAATCTGGATACCTTGAGTTGAGGTATAGCGACGGAAGCCAGGTAAGTTTTTCTGCGGAGTTTTTGAGGGTCTATTCTCCCTCGGCAGAGGTTAGAGGCCACGGCAAGGGCCAAGAAGTCCTTCAAACCGGAAAGCGCCATGTGAAGTTGGAAAATATTCAATCGGTCGGAAACTATGCGTTAAAGTTAGAATTCGACGATGGACATGACACTGGAATTTTCAGCTGGAATTATTTAGAAACCCTAGGCCGAGATCAGAAGGTGCTTTGGAATGAATATTTGTTAAAATTAGACGCTGCCGGCAAAAGCAGGGACCTTTCCCCCCCTGACACTCAAGTCATAAAAATTAAGCCTTTGAAAAAGTAATTGATGAAAAGTTTAGACGAACAAGAAACTACCCATTTCGGCTACGAAGAGGTCTTGATGGAGGAAAAGCAAGATCGGGTGGCGCAAGTCTTTCGCTCTGTAGCAAGTCGCTACGATTTGATGAACGACGTTATGTCGTTAGGAACACACAGGCTTATAAAGCAGTTTACGATTCAGCAGACTGCCCTCCGATCTGGCCAGAGGGTCCTTGACCTTGCAGGCGGAACAGGAGACTTAAGTAAAAAGTTCTCCTCTTTGGTGGGTAGCTCGGGTCAAGTAGTTTTAGCAGACATCAACGAAGCGATGTTAAAAATTGGACGTGATCGATTAATTGATTCTGGGAAAAGCGGGAACATAGATATTACTCAGTTAAACGCTGAGAAATTACCGTTCGCAGATAATACTTTCGATTGCATTTGTATAGCTTACGGCCTCAGAAATATCACTAAAAAGGAGGCAGCTCTTAAGTCAATGAGACGAGTTCTTAAACCTGGTGGGCGGTTAGTCATATTAGAATTCTCCAAGCCAAACAACATCGCTCTCAGCAAAGCATATGATGCCTTTTCCTCACTGTGGCCCGTCGCAGGCAAACTCCTAACGGGCGATTCTGATAGCTATCGCTATCTTGTTGAGTCAATAAAAATGCATCCTAATCAAGAAACTTTGATAAACATGCTTTTTGAGGCAGGGCTGGAGAACTGCCGTTATCAAAACATCATGAACGGTATTTGTGCTATTCATCTAGGATTCAAGGCTCAATGAGTCATGTATTAGCTAACTCGTTGCTCTGGCCTGCAGAAAAAATGATTAATCTGCTCATGCAGAGAGATTCGCATGTTGAAAAAAAGCTCGCCCACTTTTCTGGAAAATCTATCGAAATAGAAAGTTCTTCACCGCACCTTCAGTTAACAATTAAGTTCTACGACAACAGAGTGCGTCTAATTGGCTTTAACTCCGAATTAGCTGATTCTTCAACTGATTTGAAAATTTCTGGAGACTGTGAACAATTATTAGAATTGGTACTTAATAAAGAGGTAGCCAATTTTACCGGTCCAAATATTTCGGTTTTAGGGGACGCTGGACTTGCCCAAGAACTTTATAAAACTGTGTTATCGCTTGATGTCGATTGGCCGAGTTTACTGACACCATTAATCGGGCACGTTGTGACAAACGAGCTTCATAAAAATGGAGAAAGCGTAATAGCATGGGCTACCCAAATCAAAAACACTTCACACATAAATTTCCAAGACTATGTAAAAGAGGAGCTAAAAATTTTTCCTCACCCTGAAGATTTGGAGAGTTTTAGAGACGACATCGATCTACTAAGACTGCGAATCGATCGGGTAATGGCCAGAACAGACCTCTTGGCTGAATATATTAACGAAGAGAATAGCCAATGACAGTATTTTACCTACGACGGTCTCTGCCTAAATATACTCCTATGGTTTATCAACGTTAAACGGATGGAAGTTTAATTGTCTCATTTCTTTCGTTTATTTTATTTGCTTAGGGTAACAGGGCGTTATCGCTTGGATGAATTTCTGAAGAGGCAAAAGGGCACTCTGCTATTACGCACTGTGCTTGCACCATTTTTCATAGGTAGAAACCTTCATCTTGCAAAGCCAATTGGGGTTCGACTGCGAAAGTCCATGGAGGAACTTGGCCCCGTCTATGTTAAGTTCGGACAGCTTCTTTCTACTCGAAGGGATTTTTTACCGGACGATTTAGCAGATGAACTGCGATCTTTGCAAGATAATGTGCCTCCTTTCGAGTTTCCCCCAATCGAAACGATCGTGAAAGATGGGCTAGGCATCGAAATCTTTGACGTTTTTGAAAATTTTGAACAGGAACCATTTGCGTCTGCATCCGTAGCTCAAGTCCATAATGCAACCCTGAAAAATGGTGATCAAGTCGTCGTAAAAGTGCTTCGACCAGGCATAGAAAAAACCATAAGGCAGGATTTAAAACTATTAAAAAGTGTAGCCCGTCTAATTCATAAAACCTCTGCTGTGGGCCGACGTTTGCGACTCATTGACGTTGTTAACGATTATGAAAAAATCATCTTTAATGAGTTAGACCTGAGATCAGAAGCAGCCAATACAACCCAACTTGCTCGAAATTTCAACTCTTCTCCAGAGCTTTACATCCCAAAGATTTATTGGGATTTCACTAGTCATAATATTATGGTGATGGAGAAGATTCATGGGGTTCCCGTATCAGATATCGAGAAATTAAAAGAGTCTGGAGTTGACCTTAAAAGACTGGCCGAAACCGGCGTAAACATATTTTTTACACAGGTTTTTGAACACAACTTTTTCCATGCCGACATGCACCCCGGCAACATATTTGTGTCAACATGTTCACCACAGCAACCTCAATATATTGCAATCGATTGTGCAATCATAGGATCACTATCCAGCAGTGACCAGGAATACCTAGCTAGGAATTTACTCGCGATTTTTAAAAGAGATTATAAGAAAGTTGCCGAACTACACATCGAATGCGGCTGGGTTTCCAAAGAAACCAAAGTCCACGAATTCGAATCTTCCATTAGGACAGTTTGCGAGCCAATATTTGAAAAACCCTTAAAAGAAATTTCCTTCGGTAAGTTATTAGTCCAACTCTTCCAAACTGCTAGTCGTTTTGATATGGAAGTACAGCCGTCTTTAGTCCTGTTGCAAAAAACTTTACTTAATGTTGAAGGGCTCGGACGGCAACTCTATCCAGATCTTGACCTCTGGCAGACGGCACTGCCATATTTAGAGAAGTGGAATTACAAACGTCTAAGTCCCCTTACTCTCATTGATAAAATCAAAGAAAATATCCCGAGGTGGGTTGATCAACTCCCTAACTTACCTCAGCTAGTTATAGAAAACCTAATTGTAAACACAAAGCTTCAAACAAATCAGGCAACCATATTAGCGGAGCAAGTCAAAAGAGAGGCAGAAATAAAAACAAAAAGGCGTTTGAAAACGTGTGTGGGCATCGCGTTAATTTTACTGGCGGGAGTTTCTATGGCGCCTACAGTTTTAAGTTTTCTCAACAACACCCAGATAGTAACCCTAATTCTCGCCGGGTTTGGAATCTATTTTTTGTATTTTGATCGATGAAGGCTCATACTTAGGAAATGTCTTCATTTCTGGATCAAGTCAAATGGAACCAAGATGGCTTGGTGCCCGTGGTTACGGTTGACGCAGCTTCTAGGCGAGTTTTGATGCAAGCGTGGGTCAACAGAGAGGCGTTGCAAATCACTGTCAACGAGGGGTTCGCTTCTTATTGGTCTCGATCCAGGGGAAAATTATGGAAAAAAGGCGAACAGTCAGGCAACACACAAAAGTTAGTAGGAATATATTTAGATTGTGATAATGATAGTTTGTGTTATGAAGTAGAGCAGAAGGGAGGTATTGCATGTCATACGGGTCGAGAGAGCTGTTTTTTTCAAAAGTATGAGAAAGGCAGATGGTCGATTTCAGGCCCAGTCCTAAAAGATCCCTCTGAAATTTATAATAATCACTGATTGCACAGAAATGTTTAGATCACGAGTTGAATGATAGAATGAATAAGATACTTGACGAACTTGCACAAATTCTAGAGCAAAGAAAATCTTCTTCTAGCGATAAATCATATGTTGCAAGTTTGCATGCGAAAGGTATCAATAAAATACTTGAAAAAGTCGGCGAAGAGGCCACTGAAACTATTATAGCGGCCAAAGAATACGATGCGAATGTAGATGCAACCAAGAAGGCAGTGATACATGAAACGGCAGATTTATGGTTTCATACGATGGTCATGTTGAGTCATCTGGGCCTTGAACCAAATAAGGTATTGGAAGAGCTGGAGAAACGTTTTAATATCTCTGGACTTGACGAAAAAGCATCTCGCCATAGTTAATACATCATCACTTTTTTAGCGGTTTGAACGGGAGGTTAATCATGGGTGTAGGCGGAATCGGTATTTGGCAATTACTTATAATTTTACTAATTGTAGTAATGCTTTTTGGCACAAAGAAACTTAGAAATTTAGGTTCGGATCTTGGTGGCGCTTTGAAGGGATTTAAGTCAGCCATGAAAGATGATGAAAAAGAAGACCCTGAAGAAAATGCAGAGGATTCAGAGGAGCCTGAAGGCGAAACTATCGAAGCAACTGCAGAGGAAGTGGAAACTAAGTAACAAAAAATTTCTTTCACCTAAATGCTTTAGGGGAGCTCGAAGTCTTTCGGGCATTCTATGTTTAATATTCATTCAACCGAAATATTGCTAATTTTAATCGTAGCTCTGATCGTGATCGGACCAGAGAAATTGCCAACGGCAATTAAAACAGCTGGCTTATGGATAGGGCGTTTTCGACGTTCTTTCTATAAAGTCAAAGCAGAAATAGAACGTGAGCTCAATACGGATGAAATTAGAAGACAGCTTCATAATGAGTCAGTCATGGCACAGATTGAAGATGCCAAAGCAAAAGTGACCAACGTAGCAAAAGACACTGAAACTTCTGTTAACTCACTAGTGAATACTGACAATTTTGACCCCGGAGCATCCGAAGCGACCAATCAAAAATCCGCGCCTGAAAAACCTAGCGAAAACCCTAGTAGTAGTGCAATAAATACAAGTTCAGAAGATGCTGTGGAGGCAACGCGAGAAGTCTACAATCCAACCAAAAATCCAAAAGTAGCGCAGGCTGAGGACACGAGTAAGGTAATTAAAAACGATGGCGTCAGCTGAAGCGGAAAAAGAACTAACGCTAATTGATCACTTAATAGAACTTCGTGATCGGATTTTAAAATGCGTAATAGCTATAGTATTGCTGTTTCTCGGCTTGTTTTATTGGGCGAACGATATTTATGCCTATGTTGCTTTGCCGCTCATCCAAGCACTGCCAGAAGGCTCAAGCATGATCGCCATTGATCCTACCTCACCCTTCTTTGCGCCATTCAAACTAACTTTTTACGTGTCTTTTTTATTAGCCGCGCCTTATGTCCTATACCAGTTATGGTCCTTCATCGCGCCAGGTCTGTATAAAAATGAAAAAGCGGTGGCAATTCCTTTATTTATTTCCAGTGTTGTTTTGTTTTATACAGGAATAGCGTTTGCTCGTTACGTTCTTTTTGGCATTGTTTTTGGATTTTTTATTTCGGTAGCGCCAGACGGCGTTCAAGTCGCTCCAGACATTAGTAGCTTTTTGAGTTTCGCCCTGACAATATTCTTTGCATTTGGAATCGCGTTTGAAATTCCAATCGCCGTTTTTCTCTCCATTTGGGCGGATTTAGCAGAGCCCGACACACTCTCAGAGAAAAGGCCCTACGTAGTTGTGGGTTGTTTTGTCATAGCCATGCTATTGACGCCACCAGACCCCTTTACCCAGTCTATGCTGGCGCTCCCGATGTGGGCTCTGTTCGAACTAGGAATATTAGCTGGTAGATTTATACGCAAAAAACAAAACCAAGAAGACCCTACCTAAGTCAGACATTTTTTTCTAAGACTTTAAGTAAAAAGTCACTGGACCATTATTTTCTAGACTAATTTGCATGTCAGCGCCAAATTTTCCAGTATTAATTTTAGGATACTCATGTTTTGCAAAGTCCACTAAGTGCTTGAATATTTTCTCCGCCTCTTGTGGTGGCTTCGCAGAGGAAAAACTAGGGCGAAGACCTTTGTTAGTGTCGGCTGCTAGCGTAAATTGAGAAACCAACATCACATCGCCCTCTGTATCTTTAACGCTCAGATTCATCTTACCCTGAGCATCACCAAATATACGGTAAGCGAGTAATTTATCTACTAATCTTTCAGCGTTAACGGTAGAGTCTTTTTTTTCTATCCCCACTAAAACTAACAGACCTTCTCCAATTTCTGAATAAAGCTCGCTAAACAAAAATACTTTGGCGTAACTTACCCTCTGAACAAGTGCGATCATTTTCTCGCCGTGGCGTCTCTACCATGACGCTTACGCTCATTCTCGGTTAGCAATTTTTTTCGTAGACGAATATTCTCAGGAGTGACCTCAACCAATTCGTCTTCCGCAATGAATTCCATAGCTTGTTCAAGTGTATGGTTAATAGGTGGCGTTAGCACAATATTCTCATCGGTTCCTGAAGCGCGCACGTTCGTCAGCTGCTTGCCTTTAATTGGATTTACCGCCAGATCGTTCTCGCGACTATGCAGGCCAATGATCATTCCTTCATAGGTCTCCACGTTCGGTCCTACAAATAGTTTTCCCCGGTCCTGCAAATTGAATAACGAGAATCCTAGCACCTTCCCCTTTACCATAGACACTAAAACACCTCGTGAGCGTGACGCTAGGTCTGTGTCTTTGTAGTCGCCGTAATGATCAAATACATGAGTCATTACACCCGAGCCTGATGTCATACTTAAAAACATTGAGCGAAAACCAATTAGTCCGCGAGTGGGGATCAGGAACTGCAGTCGCACTCGTCCTCTCCCATCTGGCAGCATATCTTGCAACTCTGCGCGACGCTGACCTAACTCTTCCATTACTGAACCCTGGTGCTTCTCGTCGCAATCAACGACTAATGATTCAATCGGCTCTTTAAATACACCGTCTTCTTCGTGAAGAATAACCTCTGGCCTAGATACCGCAAGCTCGAATCCCTCTCGGCGCATGCTCTCGATCAACACAGAAAGATGAAGTTCTCCACGACCTGAGACCTTGTATTTATCGGGTGTATCGCCCTGCTCAACTCGCAGCGCAACGTTGTAGAGTAACTCTCTTTCGAGGCGGTCTTTGATTTGCCTAGTAGTAATGTACTTGCCTTCCCGACCCGCAAACGGTGAATCATTTACCTGAAACGTCATACTGATCGTCGGTTCATCCACCGACAGAGGTGCCATAGCTTCTGGTTGATCCGGATGGCAAAGGGTGTCAGAAATATTTAGCTTATCGATACCCGAGATACAAACTATCTCTCCAGCCTCAGCTTCGTCCACATCAATTCTTTCAAGACCTAGGTGACTTTTGACCTGCAAGATCTTTCCTTTGCGGGTATTCCCCTCATGATCGATAATAACGACTTGCTGATTTCGAAGCACCTTCCCACGAGTGACACGGCCAAGACCAATAACACCAACATAGCTATTGTAGTCTAGAGCACTGATCTGCATCTGAAATGGCCCATCGAAAACAACATCAGGTGGTGGCACTTTTTCGATCACTGTCTCGAACAGAGGCTCCATATTGTCCGTCATTTCATCCATCTCATGACCCGCGAAACCTTCGAGTGCTGAGGCGTAAATAATCGGAAAGTCTAATTGCTCATCAGTTGCACCTAGTTTATCGAATAGGTCAAATACTTTGTTGACCACCCAATCCGGCCTTGCGCCATGACGATCGATCTTATTTATTACCACGATGGGATTGAGGCCTTGTGCAAATGCTTTTTGTGTAACAAATCGAGTCTGAGGCATTGGCCCATCGACAGCGTCCACCAACAATAACACACTATCAACCATAGATAGGACTCGTTCCACCTCCCCACCAAAATCAGCGTGCCCTGGCGTGTCAACGATATTTATGTGATAGCCCTTCCAGTTAATCGCCGTATTTTTAGCCAGGATAGTGATACCCCTCTCACGCTCCTGATCATTGGAGTCCAAGACCCTCTCAATTTGTTTGCCTCGATTTTCAAGAGTGCCAGATTGCTCAAGAAGTTTATCGACGAGAGTTGTCTTGCCATGGTCTACGTGCGCAATAATCGCAATATTTCTTATCTTATCTTCCACAATGACAATGTTCTCGGTTAAGGTTAAAAGTTTCTCCACCCTCTGTGCTAGTTAAGAGAAACCGCGCGAGTATACACGAGCACCAAAAAAAAGATAAATATAAGTTTATAAGCAAACCACCTAAACACTCTCAGTTTTGAAGAGTTTTCAGCTCAAGAACTGAAACATTTTCAAATCCTTGTTCCATTAAATGAATCGCATGCAATCTACTCATCATGCCTCTTTCACAATAAAGTAAATAATTCTTGTCAGGTGTTAGTTCGTTAAATTGAGAAGATAAACTATAAAATGGGATATTTATGGACTTAATTTTTTCATCTAGTAAAAGCGGACTAATTTCCTGCTCACTCGGATGTCGAATGTCGATAACGATACTTCCCTCCTGCACTGACTCCACTATTTCAACTTCACTTTCCGTTGGATAAAGATCACTCATTACTTCAGTAATCACTTGAAATTTTGCTGCTCCAACTGCTTTAATTAGAATGCTTTGATCCAGCCTCGATTCCTTTTTTTCAATTCTATCTTTTCTAGCTTTAGTCGTCGGCTTTTTTGAAATTACAGCGCAGTACTCTGGAATGCTCTGTGAAAATTGTTCCGTGCCGATTTCTCGAGCGATATTAATGATCTCCTGTTTATCACTCGCGCATAGCGGTCTGAGAATCAGACTTTGTGAAACATCATCTATAACTGAAAGATTAGCAAGCGTCTGACTTGATACCTGCGCCACACTCTCCCCCGTGACGAGAGAATAGAGGCCGAGTTTTGCGGCTACTAAATCCGCTGCTCGATACATCATTCGTTTCAAAATGACTCCCATCTGAGAGCCATCGGTCTTATTTAAAATTTCTTCTACAACCCCTTCAAAAGGCACAGTGATAAACTTTACCCTATGAGAGCTATGAAATTTCATCCAAAGAAATAGAGCCACTTCCTTTACAGCAAATTCATGCGTACTCCCTCCGAAATTAAAAAAACAATAGTGCGTCTGCAACCCGCGTTTGATACAAAGATAACTTGAAACTGAGGAGTCAAAACCCCCAGAAATAAGGGATAAAACAGAGTCTTGGCATCCCAAGGGCAAACCACCTAAACCTTGGATTTTAGTTTTTACTATGTAGAAAAACTCGCCCCTTATCTCCAGATTAACTGTCACCTCTGGGTGTTTTAGCTTTACACCGCCCGTGCTGCATTTTTCGTTTAAACCACCCCCGACAAATCGCTCGATGTCTACGGAGCTAAAAGAGTGATCGCCTGACCGTTTACAACGAACCGCAAACGTCTTTCCTTTCAAGACTTCGCAATAAACTGCCTTAGTTAGCTCTAACATGTCACTCATAGATGGGAGTGGATGTTTCTCCGCACAATTGATTTGAGCGACGCCCGGTATATTACGAAGGCGCTCTTCAATCTGCATAAGCTTGGTTCCGCCAGAACCTTCCCTTTCCACTTCAATCACATCCCATTGACGATGCACCAGAATTTGATCATCCAATTCGCTTAGCACTCTATGCAAATTTTTCCTGAGCTGCCGGGTAAAACGCCGACGCACTACTCGGCTTTTGATCGTGATCTCAGGGGAAAGTTTTATAAGAAATAACATTTTGGGATATTGATCAGTTTTAAGAATTCACAATTTTACACATACCTCTTTGGGTTTGAGATGGCCCAAAACTTCAATGCCTCGAGAAACAGCACTTAATCAGTGCGAGGGTGGTGCATCCGCTCTATTTTAGTGCGTATTTTGGTTGAATTTTACCATAAAGTTCTGTAGTTTCGGGCCTCTTAGGGGCTTGCTTACTGGCATATATTTTGCTCATACATAGCTGACAAGGCAAGCGTCTGAATAGCGGTGCGCCTAAATGTAATTTGATTTCTTAAGTTACGCTGAGAGCCAATGCAGATGAATATTCTTTCAATATGGTATCTGTTGGCCCGCTCGACTGGCGTGTCTTAAACTTTGGATTAGCTAAAAAAATAACGTGTAGTCGAAAATCGATTAGGAGAAAGTTACAACATGAAATCAAAACTGGAATATATCTGGCTTGATGGTTACAAGCCGACTCAAAGCCTTCGCAGCAAAACGCAAGTCAAAACCGATTTCGGAGGAACCCTAGAAGAGTGTCCTATGTGGTCATTTGACGGATCTTCAACATTGCAAGCTACTGGTGATGACTCAGATTGTCTACTAAAACCGGTTGCTATATACCCAGACCCTGATCGAGCCAACGCTTACCTGGTCATGACTGAGGTTCTCAATGCAGACGGCACGCCGCATGATTCGAATGGTCGCGCTACGATAGACGACGACGATGAAGACTTCTGGTTCGGCTTCGAACAGGAGTATTTCCTATGGGATACAAAGACGAATCTACCCCCCGGCTTCCCAGCGGGAGGGTATCCAAGACCTCAAGGGCCTTATTACTGCTCGGTTGGGGCCAATAATGCCTATGGTAGAGACTGTATCGAAGACCATTTAGATCTTTGCCTAGAGGCAGGCATAAACGTTGAGGGCATAAACGCCGAAGTGGCGGCAGGTCAGTGGGAATTCCAGGTTTTCGCCAAAGGGGCAAAACGTGCTGGTGACGAAACTTGGGTGTCTCGTTACCTCTTAGAGCGCACTGCTGAAAGGTATGGCTACGCTATCAATTGGGAACCAAAGCCTCTTGGTAAGGAACTTGATTGGAATGGTTCGGGAATGCATGCAAATTTTTCAAATGCCGTCATGCGAGAATCAGGCGATAAGGAAGTGTTTACCAAGATTTGCGAGGAATTCGGAAAGAACATAGAACGGCACATTAGCGTTTACGGTGCAGACAATGACCAAAGGCTCACTGGAGAACATGAAACACAGGCAATAGATACATTCAGCTATGGTGTGTCGGATCGTGGTGCCTCGATCAGAATTCCCGTGGGAACAGTGGAGGATGGCTGGAAGGGAAGACTGGAAGATAGAAGGACGGCATCAAACGCGGACCCTTATAAAGTTGCTGCGGCAATAATTAAGACCACTAAGGAAGGGCTGTCTTAGTTAACCATTTAACTAGAGCCCGGTTTACACCGGGCTTGTTCCAAGGAAGTATTGGTAATCATTGATTTATGCACTATTTTAGTGCAAATTATAAAGTTGCACGATTCTTCTCTACACCTTTTTACACAAAGCAAAAATTTGCCAGATTTATCGGACGAAAAAGGCTGAGATAGCTATTGCGTATCTTGAAGTAAACCAGGACGTGCTAAAGCGGAGTTTCCATCATTCTTCCCTAAGTCAAAATTTTAGTGAACCTTAGTAACTTACATAAATTGCTCCTCGACAACCTGAAAACAGGCGTTGTTTTATTGAATAGTGAGTTACGTTTTTTATATGTGAACGCCGCTGCTGAGGCACTACTTGAAATAAGCGACCGTAAAGCCCATGACCTCTTTATTGGGGATTTATTTGTCAGTGCAGAAGAAGATATAGGTGAAATGCAAACTGCAATTATAAAGAATAACAGCGTTACCAAGCGTAGAGCTGAATTGAAAACGATTCATGCTAAGACGATATTCGTGGATTACACCATAAATCCTTTTGACGAAGATGGTCAGACTAAAGCACTCCTAGAGTTAAATTCCAATGAACAATCAAAGAGAATTAACCGAGAGCAGTCCTTGAGTTCTGCCTACAGCACAACTAGGGAGTTAGTAAGAGGTTTAGCACATGAAATCAAGAATCCATTGGGTGGCATTCGAGGAGCAGCGCAACTTTTAGCCCAGGAGGTTTCTGAAAATGAGTTGATTGACTACACTCAAGTAATCATCCAAGAGGCTGATCGACTACATAATTTAGTAGATCGACTTGTAGGATCTCGAAAGCCCCTTGATATTAAGGAGGTGAACATTCATGAGGTTTTGGAAAGAGTTCGTAACTTAGTGAGCGCAGAAACTTTAGGGGGAAGAATAAAACTAAATTATGATTATGATCCAAGTATTCCCCCTATTTTTGCTGACTCTGAGAAAATGATTCAAGCTGTGCTAAACCTCCTTCGAAACTCGGTCCAAGCACTAAGTAGTCCCGATATTGAACACCAACTCGGCGAAATTACAATCCGCTCTCGAGTATCGAGGAATGCAACCATAGGATCAATGTTCTACAGATTGGCGGTCGCTGTAGAAATAATCGATAACGGGCCAGGTATCACCGATGAAATGACGGATAAGATTTTTTTCCCTATGATAAGTGGCCGGCCAGATGGTACCGGCCTTGGTTTACCGATAGCACATGGAATAATAACTCAGCATGGAGGCTTAATTGAATGTGAAAGTAAGCCTGGCGAAACCAAGTTCACGATCCTTATTCCAATAAGAAATAATTCTGAATTTACAATTTCTAAGGTAAAGTAATCAAATGAACACACGCAATTCAGTTTGGATACTAGATGATGATCGCTCAATACGATGGGTATTAGAGAAATCTTTAAGTAAAACAGGTTTCAATACTCAAACCTTTGAAAACGGCGATGAACTGCTTCACCGACTAGAACATGAGTTACCCGACGCTATTATCAGTGATATTCGGATGCCAGGTATAAATGGGTTAGACTTACTGACTACAATACAGGAGGCACACCCAAGCCTACCAGTCATAATAATGACCGCTCATTCCGATCTGGACAGTGCTGTAGCTTCATACAGCCGCGGTGCTTTTGAGTATTTGCCCAAGCCATTTGACATTCAAGATGCCGTTGCGATTACACAGCGAGCTCTGGAACACGGCCGCGAAAACAATGAAAAAAATCAACTCTCCGCAGTTAATGAAACCGCCGAAATAATCGGTGAAGCACCTGCTATGCAAGAGGTATTTAGGGCAATTGGTAGGCTTTCAAATAGTAATATTTCAGTATTAATCAATGGCGAGTCTGGCACTGGAAAGGAGCTAGTGGCACATGCTCTTCATAAACACAGCCCCCGTAAAGCAATGCAATTCGTTCCTCTAAATGTTGCAGCAATTCCAAAAGAGTTGATTGAATCCGAGTTATTTGGGCATGAAAAAGGCGCTTTTACTGGAGCGACACAGCAGCGAACTGGTCGGTTCGAACAAGCAAATGGAGGCACACTTTTCCTTGATGAGATTGGAGATATGCCCCCGGAAACTCAAACAAGGTTACTGCGGGTTCTATCAGATGGAGAATTTTACCGAGTTGGAGGTCATACTTCGATTAAGGTAGATGTCAGGATAATTGCAGCAACACACCAAAATCTGGAAAATTTGGTGAGAGAACATTCTTTTCGAGAAGATTTATTCCATAGGCTGAATGTTATTCGTATACACATACCGCGATTACGGGACCGACGGGAAGATATCCCGCAACTCACGAACCACTTCCTAAAAGTTGCCGCAGAAGAATTAGATGTGGAACCAAAGCAGATGCGATCAGAAACGACAAAATATCTAACTGGCTTAGACTGGCCTGGAAATGTGAGGCAACTTGAGAATTTCTGTCGCTGGATAACAGTGATGGCTTCCGGCAGAGAGGTACATCTATCTGACCTCCCTCCAGAATTTTCAAACACCGAGTCAGAAACTAGCGACAACACTAATTGGACTCAAGCGCTTCATACATGGGCTGATCAGCAATTGAGTCTTGGAAACTCAAGCATTTTAGATGAGGCAACCCCACTTTTTGAACGAACTCTGATAGATATAGCTCTAAAACACACTGCTGGGCGAAGAAGGGATGCTGCTAATCTTTTAGGCTGGGGAAGAAACACATTAACAAGGAAAATTAAAGAGTTTGAGGACTCTAACTTAACTTCAATTGTTAAAAGGCCTTGATGAGTAAGCCGTGTTTTATGAACAACTCTGCAGCGAATAGGTAAGTTCAGTTTGTTGAACATCGTGCTTTTTGAGCCAGAGATTCCTCAAAATACAGGTAATATTATCCGGCTAGGCGCGAATACAGGAGCAACTTTACACCTGATTGAACCTCTGGGCTTTCAGTTAGAAGATAAAAGAATGCGGCGAGCAGGACTCGACTATCATGAATACGCGGACCTTTCTCTCTATGACAGTTGGCGCCATTTTAAGGGAAAATCAGCTAACCATCGTTTATTTGGCCTTAGTACAAAAGGATCAAAGCCTTACTCATCAATTGACTTCCAGCCAACTGACTTTGTTATCTTCGGACCAGAAACTAGAGGTCTTCCCAACGCTGTTCGGGACGACATCGGGCAAGAAAATATATTCAGAATCCCTATGTTGCCAGGCAGCCGAAGTCTAAACTTATCTAACGCTGTTGCTGTAATCATTTACCACGCTTGGCACCAGCATCGATTCCCTGGGGGGAACTAAGCGAACGTGTAATTTAAAGCAATCATGATTTATTCAGCCTCAGCACTTTCTCCATTGCTATCCTCAGGCTTTTCCGCCATAGCTTGCTTCTGTTGCTGGTAAATGGCATCAAAATTTATTGGAGCTAACGCTAAAGCCGGATAACTTCCTTTTAAAGCGAGAGAATCGATTGCTTCTCGAGCATAGGGAAAAAGTATCGTCGGGCAAACTGTTGCCAACATCTGCTCGATTTGAGGTGCATCGAAACCTGTAGCAGCAAAAATACCGGCTTGGTGAACCTCTACTAAGAAAGCAACTTTCTCTTCAATTTTCGCTTCCACGGTAAGAACCAAAATAACCTCGTATAAGTCGTCTTGAACTTTATTGTGTCTAGTCTTTATGTCGAAATTAATTTTTGGTGCCCACTGCCCTTGAAATACAGATGGGCTCCCTGGTGATTCAAAAGACGAATCCTTCAGGTAGATCCGTTGCAACGCAAATTGTGGCCCAGAAGGTTGATCTTGCCCTTGTGCAGCCTCTGGGGATTGTGTGTTCTCTTCGTCAGCCATAATAATTCCTATTTTCCTGTTATTGAAAAATCCTAGCCCTTCCTGTTAATTCTGCACCAATGGCAGCGATTGTGCTCGCCATTCAGCAAGTCCACCAGTGAGCCGCACCACTTCCTCATGTCCAGCTTCTTGAAGTAGTTTTGCTGCATCTCCAGATTGTTGACCTAATTTACAAACAACGATCACTGGCTTTTGCTTATGTTTTCCTAATTCAGTGACGCGTTGCTTTAACTTACTAAAAGGTATGTTGAACGAGTCAACAATGTGCCCCGAGTCAAAATCCTTTCTTTCCCGAATGTCTACTACTATAGCGTCTTTACGATTTATCATCATTATCGCTTCCTGCGGCCCAACACCACTGGCCGAAGTTTTCTTATGATAAAAAATTATCGCAGCAAGAGTAACCACCCACATTGCAGCAAGTACTAAGTGATTACCTATGAATTCTAAGAATTGAACCATCACGTTCCTGAGTCAGAATCTTTAATAAAGTAAAAATAGATACAGTAGTATCGACGCGACTACCATGAACCTTCGAAAAACCCGGAAGTATACACGCCCGGTGACTTGTAAAAAAGAACTATAGTTAAAATAGCTGACTAATCCCCAATCAAGGACAATATGTCTGGCGGAGCAGTATTTAAACCCCTCCACTAGGTCGTAATCTTTACGATTTGGTAGAAAAATAAGGTCTCTCTCGTAACCAAATTCGGAAAATTTAGAATCCGCATCTTAGTGTTTAAGCCAACCCAGAATGATGAGATTTATTAGCGGTGGGCTTGAGAGAACTTGCCTATTCTTTTTATAAGTGGAACTATACCGTTACGGTAAGTAATAGAATGTTTCAAAGGTATAGTTATGGTTTTCTCGTTTAAAGCAAATAGGATCAATACTTTCCAGCTAGTCTTGGTAGGCACTCTGATATGGCCGGCGTTTAGCTTCGCGCAGGAAAACACCATTAGACCTCTACCACTTCCTTTAGAGGAAGTTAGAATGTTTACTGAAGCCTTGGAGAGAATTCGAGCTTCTTATGTAGAGGAAGTTGACGACAGGACTCTTCTAGAGAATGCAATCCGAGGCATGCTTTCTGGTTTAGATCCCCACTCTGCCTATATCGTTGAGAATGAATATGATGCGTTACAAGAAACCACCACGGGTGAGTTCGGCGGATTAGGCATAGAAGTAGGAAGAGAAGAAGGCTACATAAAAGTCATTAGTCCGATTGACGACACACCTGCTGACAAGGCCGGTATCGAGGCTGGCGACCTAATAATTCAAATTAACGATACCCCAACTAGGCAAATTATGCCGGAGGAGGCAGCGAATCTAATGCGAGGCGAACCCGGCACCTCCGTCACGGTAACCATTGCACGAGAGGGTATAGAGCCTTTTGATCTAACTATTACACGGGAAGTTATTGCCATTAATAGCGTAAGAAGTCGCATACTTGAGCCTGGTTACGCGTATTTTAGAATTTCGCAATTTCGCGTGAACACCGCAAAAGATTTACAAGAGGAATTTGAAAGCATAACAGCAGAAAATAAAGAACTTAAAGGTATGGTGCTAGACCTACGGAATAATCCCGGTGGGGTATTACAAGCCTCAGTTGGCGTTGTTGATAACTTCCTCAGCAACGGGCGAATAGTATATACAAAAGGGCGATTAGAAAATAACGATATGGAATTTATGGCCACTAGCCAAACAATTGCCGGCAACATTCCCTTAGTTGTATTAATCAATAACGGATCAGCTTCGGCGTCTGAGATAGTAGCAGGCGCATTACAAGATCATAACCGCGCGATTATTATGGGAACTCGAAGTTTTGGTAAAGGCTCAGTTCAGTCCGTGATGCCCTTAGCTGAGCAGAGAGCTATCAAACTAACAACATCCCTCTACTTCACTCCGAAAGGGCGTTCAATCCAGGCTCAAGGGATAGAACCAGACATCATTGTAGAGAACGCGTTCGTTACCAAACGGTCTCGTAATGTTGCCCAAGTTAGTGAATCTAATCTACCAAATCGATTAGACAACGCTAACGAAACCGTTGATGATGATATGGCAGATGCAATTATTTCTGCAGAAGAAGTTTTGGTCACGGATTACCCGCTAAATGAAGCATTAAATGTGCTCAAAGGGATAAATGCATTTTCTTCAAGTAACTCAAAGAATAACGCAAGCGCTGTTGCACAGAGCGCGTCGAACTGAAGGCTGTACAATCAATTTCAGAGGGCGTTCAAGACTATAAGGACTTCATAGTCTAACTTCGATACCCTTGGCTGCCATGTACGCCTTTGCTTCGCCGATCGTGAATTCCCCGAAATGGAAAATCGAAGCGGCCAATACCGCGTCCGCTTCCCCCTCTAATACTCCCTCAGCGAGATGTTTTAAGTTACCAACACCGCCCGAAGCAATTATCGGTACTTTAACGGCCCTACTCACTTTCTGTTTTAACGCCAGATCAAATCCGTTTTTAGTTCCGTCTCTATCCATACTTGTCAATAAGATTTCTCCCGCACCATTATCAACCATCCTTTCCACCCAGCTAATCGCGTCTTGTCCCGTAGAATTTCGACCGCCATGAGTGAAAATCTCCCAACTTTGTTCCTCGCCCTCTTTACTTACTTGTTTAGCATCAACCGCGACGACAATGCATTGAGAGCCAAAACGCTCCGCCGCTTGCTGAACGAACTGGGGATTCAATACAGCAGCCGTGTTTATCGCGACTTTATCTGCACCCGCATTCAACATATTTCTGATATCTTGAAGGTCTCTGATACCTCCGCCGACGGTGAGAGGAATAAATACTTCCCCAGCAATCGCTTTTACCGTATCGATAGTAGTCTTTCTGTCTTCATGACTCGCAGTAATATCGAGAAACGTAATTTCATCAGCACCTTCCTCGCAATACCTCTTTGAAATTTCCACCGGATCGCCCGCATCTCGAATATCTAAAAACTTGACGCCCTTGACCACTCTTCCCTTATCACAGTCGAGACAAGGAATAATTCGCTTAGCTAAAGCCATATTAACTTGCCTCGTTATCACAGTATTCTTGGGCTGCTCTTAAATCTAGCCTACCCTCATAGATCGCTCTGCCTGTTATAGCGCCGACTATGTTTGCTCCGATCTCATTTTTTGTTGCAGCCTTTAAATCGACAATATCCGAAAGTTTTGCAATACCACCAGAGGCTATAATAGGAATTGGGCTACGCTTCGCCAACTCGACAGTCGCTTCGATGTTGCAACCTTGCATCATACCGTCCCGAGAAATATCCGTGTATACGATGGCTTTAACCCCAAATTCTGAAAACTCGTTGGCTATATCAAAAACAGAGACTTCAGAGACTTCTGTCCATCCCTCTGTTGCAACTTTACCGTCAATAGCATCCAGGCCAACGATAATTTTCTCAGGAAACTTCTCACAAGCGTTAGCAACGAATTCTGGATTCTTTAGTGCAGCAGTTCCAATGATAACGAAGCTCACTCCGGCCTCGATATAAAATTTAATGCTGTCAAGATTTCTTATTCCACCACCAATTTGAACTTGTAAATCAGGAAAATTTTCCACTATCGAGGTAACTATCTCAGAATTAACTAAGTTACCAGTAAAAGCGCCATTTAGATCGACTACATGCAGCCGCTGAGCGCCCTGCTCTAACCAATGCCCAGCCATCTCTACTGGGTCATCAGAAAAAACTGTAGTTTCATCCATCTTCCCCTGTCGCAGCCTGACGCACTGCCCGTTTTTTAGATCAATAGCTGGAATAACTAACATTATTCTCGACCATCCCATGTCAAAAAATTACGCAATAAGGAAAGTCCAACCTCTTGAGATTTTTCTGGATGAAACTGGACTGCAAAAATATTTGTATCTGACAAACAAGCTACTATATCGAGACCATAGTTTGCGGTACCGGCCACTCTCTTCTTCTCCTCGGAAGTTACATAGTAACTATGAACAAAATAAAAACGGCTGTCGTCAGGTATGTCTCGCCAAAGCGGATGCGCTTTGGTACGGCTTACCTGGTTCCAGCCCATATGAGGTACTTTTAATATCTTTCCATCATGATCCATAAGAGGATCTCCAAAGTGCTTTACTTTCCCTTTAATTACGCCCAAACATTCAACTCCACCGTTCTCCTCACTTGTGAGCATTAATGCTTGCATTCCAACACATATAGCCAAGACTGGCTTCTTTGTAATAGCTTCCTGAATGATATGGTCAACCTTGAGTCGCCTAATTTCAGCCATACAATCCCTTATCGCTCCGACTCCGGGAAAAATTACCCGATCTGCTTGCGATATCTCGTGAGCATCAGAAGTTACGAACACCTTTGTTTCTCCTTTAAGCTCGGTTCCTGCGTGCTCTATTGCCTTCGTAACGGAGTGGAGATTACCCATGCCATAATCGATGACTGCTACTTTATTCATCAGAAGCCTTGTTCTTTTGATTTGGTTTTGTAAATGCGGACCGGGAAAAAATGATGGATATTCCGTAAAAATTAAATCCTTTCAAATTTATAAGCTACCCTTAGTTGAAGGGACGACACCTTCCGTTCTCGGGTCAAGCTCAACAGCCATTCTCAAAGCTCTCCCGAATGCCTTAAAAATTGTCTCGATTTGATGGTGAGCATTTGCACCTCGTATATTATCGATGTGCAGCGAAACAAGTGCGTGGTTTACGAACCCCTGAAAGAACTCGTGAAACAAGTCGACATCAAAATCACCAACAGTGCCCTTCACAAAATCAACGTTATATTCAAGACCCGGTCGTCCAGAACAATCTAAAACCACCCGAGAAAGAGCTTCATCGAGCGGAACATAGGCATGACCATAACGTCGGATGCCGGTTTTATCCAATGCACGACTAAACGCCTGCCCCAACGTAATTCCAATATCCTCAACGGTGTGATGAGCGTCTATTTCCAAGTCTCCATCCGCCTTAATTTTAATATCTACTAATCCATGGCGGGCGATCTGATCAAGCATATGATCAAGAAATGGCAGCGCAGTTTGCGCTTCAAATTTACCTGTGCCATCTAGGTCTAAAGAAACTTCTATTTGCGTTTCTTTTGTGTTGCGCTCAACACTTGCAAAGCGCGTTTTTGTTGATGAATCTGCGATCATAAAGAACCTCGAGGCTGGAAAGCCTGCATTATAATGCCGGCGCAAGATAAGTGAAAGCTGAAGCTGGAAAAACTCGCACTTGTGAATTTAAGAAAACCGAGAAGAAATGCATAGATAAATCCATTGCTGTAAACTATGCCAAGATCGGGAGCAGGTAGAGACACGTGACTAAGAATAAGGGCTTACTAACTGGTATCGCAATACTTTCAGCGCTCAGCATTACGGCAATTTTACTAGTTCGGATAGCTGCCGGTGAGGCGAGAAGCTTAATAAGCGAATTTATATCTACCTCAACCGGTTATGAGCTGATAATCGCAGGGGGTATAGCCATTGATTTTTTCCCTGATTTTGAGCTCACAATGGAGGACGTACGACTACGAAATCAAGGCTCCTCTCTCGAGCTTGCTTCCGCACCCGAAGTTACTTTAAAGCTGCAAATTGCGTCGATTTTTAATGATGAAATCAATGTGCAAGAGGTTCGTGCAAAAGATCTTCATATTAACGTCTTTACTAGCACAACAGGACGAAATATTTGGCAGCTAGACTCTTCTGGACACTCAAATGAAATCACTGGTGACCATGAATCATCCACAAGCAATTACAATTCGGTATTATTTGAGAAAATTCAGATTGCAAACGCAAGCATAGATATTCAAGACGCGACTCAGGGCTATAGATATGCCCTTAGTAATTTAAATAGTGAAATAAATAATAGCAACCTACTGGGCATACCCTTTAAAGTAGACTCTACTTTTAATTTTTTAAACAACGGTATGACTGACCCGCTGCCTATCAGTCTACAAAGCGAAATCACTTTCGACGCTGAGTATGGCAAGGTCGCGGCAGACGATATTAGCATTTTGATTTCACCGATGTTGGTGACTGGCGCTGTCGACATTTCCTACTCTAATGATGATCCGAGCTATGAAGGAAATTTCGAATCAAACACCTTCGATGTCATAACATTAATTCAAACGTTGGGTTTCATCGAGTATGAGTCGGAATTCTCTGGGGAGGCAGAGCCCACTGAGACTTTTAATTTCAGCCTAGACTTTGAAGGAAACGGTTCTCAACTAGCTATTGATCGTTTTGTTGGAAATCTAGGAGAGACTGATATCCAAGCAAGCGGAGATATCCGTTTCAGCAACGGATACGGACCATCCAATAGTCGATACGATATTAGAACCAGTAGCATTGATTTATCACCATTCCTAAGTGTGACTGCCGATGAGGTGGAGCCTGATCAATCTTTTTCTTCAAGAGCGTTACGCAATGAAAAAAGCACTTTTGATTTACCACTCGACACCATAAAAGAGTTAAATCTGCTTGGAAGTATCGCAATAGAGTCAGTTACCGCAAATGACCTCGCGATCGAAAATGTAAATCTCTTTACCAACATCGAAGACGGCGTTTTGGATGTTGAGCTTCAACCCACAAACTTATATGGTGGAAATGTGCAGGGACTTTTTAGGGTTGATACAAACCCTACTGTAGCTCAATTAATCACGCAGCTCTCAGTTGAAGAACTCAACTTAAACGAACTAAGTTCAATTATTAAACAAAAAATTCCAGCTGAAGGGCAACTTAACGTCCAGGGCAATTATGAAGCGCATGGCATTAACTCTGAGGAATTGTTGAATACTCTGGGCGGAACAACATCATTCTCAGTTTCCGAGAACTCTATCGACATAAGTCTCATCAAACAACTCTTCACCGAAATTGCTACTCTAAGTCCGACAGGTGAATCTATCCAACAGTGGCCGGACGTAATCCGATTCAGCGAAGTAGAGGGTTATGTTCTTTTGGAAAATGGACTGTCAGATGGGCAGGAAGTTAATCTCCACCTGGATAATCTCAACTTAAATGGAACCGGCGGAATAAATTTAGGATCTAACACATTTAATTATGATCTTAATTTTTCTTTCCTTCCCCCTCCCCAAACTCAAACAATACCAGTCAATGAGCTATATCATAATGTCTCATGGCCTGTGCAATGCGGCGCGAGTTTTGACTCTGAAATTAGTCAATATTGCAGACCCGATTTTACCCGCGTAAGAGAAATATTTGCGCAACTAGGTGCAAATGCCGTGCAACAAGAAATCGAAGAGGAAATTAACGAGCGGGTCCCCCAGTTCCTGCAAGAACCTGCTCGCAGGATTCTGCGAAACATTCTAAACTGATCTGCTGTGCCCAGTCTTTCATCAAGTCTACTGAAATGGTTCAAAATTCATGGCCGCCATGATTTGCCCTGGCAGAAGAATTTAAGCCCCTATCGTGTCTGGGTTTCAGAAATAATGTTGCAACAGACTCAGGTAAAAACGGTTATCCCTTATTATAAAAGATTTATGGAACGATTCCCTCAAATCAACGACCTGTCATCTGCGAACATAGACCAAGTTCTTTACCTTTGGACAGGCCTTGGCTACTACGCTCGCGCTCGCAATTTGCATAAGACTGCAAGAATTCTAACAAGCCAATACGATAGCCAGTTCCCTGATACTGTTGAAGACTTGGAAACGCTACCTGGCATCGGACGCTCAACCGCTGGCGCTATTCTGGCATTGAGCCTAAATAAGAGGGCTCCGATACTGGACGGAAATGTCAAAAGGGTTTTAACAAGATTCTATTCAATACCAGGCTGGCCAGAGCAAACAAAAACAAAGAATCAACTATGGGCAATTGCTGAAAAGAACACCCCTCTGAAAAACTTTGCGCAATATACTCAAGCAATCATGGACCTAGGAGCAACGGTTTGCAAAAGATCAAAGCCAGACTGTTGCCGTTGTCCGTTGGAGCATACGTGCAATGCCTACACACTGAACAAAGTAGAGGACTATCCGAGCAAAAAACCGAAAAAGAAGCCAATGCCGATCAAGAAAATATGTATGTATGTTTTTGAAAACGAATTTGGTGAGGTCTTGTTAGAGAGAAGACCGCCGCAAGGCATATGGGGGTCGCTCTATTCGTTCCCAGAAAAACGGGAGCAAAAAGACGATACGACAAGTTCAAAAACCATCAAGCATTTAAATTCGAAATCGCGGAGCTCTGAAGACTTCGAGCTTAAATCTCTTCGGCATACTTTTTCTCATTTTCATTTAGATATCCAGCCTACATTATTGAAGGTTTCAAAAAGAGAACTTGAGATTGATGATTCTGCCCGTTGGGTTTGGTACTCTCTAAATAACCCTTCAGAACTTGGACTGGCAGCACCCGTAAAAAATTTGCTGTCGACTCTATCCGCACGAAATTGAACAGAGAATAAAGCCTATGAGCAGGATGATACATTGTAAAAAGTATAACAAGGAACTTCCAGGCCTACTGGTTGCGCCCTACCCAGGCCCAAAGGGACAAGAGATCTACGAAACTGTGTCTAAACAGGCGTGGCAAGAATGGCAAGCACTGCAAACTATGCTCATCAACGAAAAACAGCTTAGCCTGATGAATCCAGACTCTCGTAAGTATCTGCAACAAGAGATGGAAAAGTTCCTTAACAATGAACAACATGATAAGGCTGAAGGCTATATTCCGACCGAAGAATAAGCCCCTCTAACTTGACTCAAGAGCCGTAAAAATATTAAATACGCCGCTCGTTCAATTTGGCCCAGGTAGCTCAGTCGGTAGAGCAGAGGACTGAAAATCCTCGTGTCGGTGGTTCGATTCCACCCCTGGGCACCACCTCCCCTAATTCCAGAGGACCTCATCCGATATCGAGCTTCGTGCATATATTTCGTGTCTATGCTAATTCACTACTGTTTTTCTATTAGAGACAAAAAATAGTAGGGTGGTTTTTTATCCTCCAATGAGCCTATGTGCTCAAACATGGCAAGAGTAAGCCCGCTTTCCTTTAATAATTCTTCTAGACCGTCGGATAAATTTTCCCCTGTAGCTATTCCAAACTGCAGGGTTTCGCTGTAGAAACTAATACTCCTATGCGTGGCTTTGCTCAGCTTTTCATAGGGTGGATTGCCTTCAATAAGATCCCTGGAAAAAAAATCCATTCCAACGGCACTCCCTGTAGGCAATGTCGCAATTAGATTCAAGGTGTCGCGAACGGCTTCTTCAACCAGATACATGGTGACACCTTCCCACAGGATGTAAGTGGTTAGATTCGGATTAAAACCAGAATCCAACAGCGCTTCCATCCAGGTTTCCTGGTTGAAGTCTGTCTCGACAAAGGCCACATGATCATGTGCGATACCTGCCAATTCCAAAGCACACTTTTTGGCATTCAGGGTTGGTGCCATATCGACTTCGAAACATTTGATGTCAGCTCCTTCTGGTAAGTCGTAACAGCGCGTATCGAAACCAGATCCCAGTACGACAAACTGTGTTGCCGGATTTGCACTTCTGAACAGAGCTTCTTTTAAAGATTCATCGAAGAAATAGCTGCGATGAGATATAGCCGTTGCCATACTTGAGGGACGAGGACCCGGGTAAGAAAACACCCACAATTTGTATCCGCTGATTTTGCAGGCCAGCCCCAGAGTATCAATCATAAGTAATCGCGCTATGCCTCCGTAGGAAGGTAAGTACCAGGCCAATTTATAGCCAGCCTCATCTGGCCGAGTTCCAACGACATGCATATACAAACGACCACCATAGGGTTCATTGGCAGTTCCGGAGATATTTTGTGGAATACATACGCGGCGAATGCGCCAGAAAAAAATGAGGTAGCCGAGTAAAATTAAAGGCAGTAGCAGTACTGCCAAGATAGTAAAGATGAGCACGCGCATAGATTGATTCCTGAAGTCGCAAGCCAGTCTATACGATACTTTGGAGCACTCACAGTATCAAACTACAGACATTACTAATAGGTTGGCTGATGACAAAGCTAAAATAGCTAGAGCAAAGACTTACTCAACTCTGAATCTCTCAAACCTTCCTCTTCGGCCTGCTCCAACATAGATGGTGACCTCTGCAGGCTCCGAAGAAATATTGCGGTTAGAAGTTTCCCAATTATAGGTACCAATCAACGATTGATTATTGCTACCTCGTCGAAAATTAATATCGTGCTTCTCTAAAAATTCCTCCACCGCTTCTCGGTCGGACTCTTGATCAAGACTAGTAGTGATTTCATTGTAGATATAGCTTCGAGCACTACAGGATGGGTCTGGAATGAAATTCAGAGTTGGCCAGCTATCAGTCAGAATCAAAGTATCAAGAATTTCTGAAACGTCTAACCACGAAGTTGCCCCGATGTAACCGTCACCCACAGCTATAGAATCGGAATCGGCATAGAATAAATCTGACGTCTGATCTGTGGGAACTAAAAACCAATACACCAAAGCCCGCTCGCCCTCCAGCTCATCCACATAATCAGCCACAGACTCGTCTTCAAAGACCATATAATAGTGAACAAAGAGCATAGCATCAGCTGTAATATCCACCGACCAACTACTGTTTAATTCTAAGTTACTTCGTAGATAAGCATACAATGATTCTCGATCATTTATTTCCTCTAAGTCCTCTTCTGTAAGCCACTCTATCCCTCGTGGCAAGTTAGTTATGGAAGCTAACTCATATCCGGACTCACGAATTTCACAAGTAAGGTGCCTAGAAATTTCATTTTCAAGAAAGGTAGCCGTGGTAATTTGAATTTCGTCTCCCACTTGTGAAAGGCGCCGGCTAAGTGCAGATTTAGCAATAACTCCTCCCACACCTGGAAGCAATATAGTTGCTATGTCTGAAGCTGCACGCAACGATGGAGAAAGGGTGTCTTTAGCGGTGATTGAACCTTGAGTTACTAATTGAATTCTATTGAAACTTGGTGGAGTCTGAGCCGGGCTTGTGCAGTTTACTAAAAGCGAAAAGGAACCTAACGATATTAATGGTTTTAAGAATTTTAAACTAAAACGACACATGAATTTAACCCAATTAATTGAGAGTCGGCATAGCTCGCAGAATTTTTATCGGCTGAAATGTCGGCCTCAGGAAATTAGTTCTATCACAAACCATCAAATTTAATTTCCCATAAGCCGAACTAACAACTGTTTCATTTCACAGATATAGATATCTGCATTAGCCCAACAGAAAAGCTGAGTAGGATTATTACTGTAAGTAGTTTGTTCATCATAGTTACAGGGATTTCTTGAATAGTAGCGTGCTTCCAACCCCGCTCTGACGGCTGTTTCCTACTAAAAAAGCTCCTCTTTATTAACAATTTTTACACGATCAAAGGTATAAACTATAGGTGCTCCAGTTGGTATCTCAAGCTTAACTATTTCCATTTCACTTAAGCCATCAAGTTCTTTGATCAGCGATCTTAATGAGTTTCCATGTGCAGCTATAAGCACATTCTTACCTTCATGGATTAGTGGGAGTATTTTACTTTCAAAGAAAGGCAGAACTCTTTCTCCTGTATCCTTAAGGCTTTCGCCACCAGGCGGAGGCTTATCATATGAACGCCTCCATATATGCACTTGTTCTTCTCCCCATTTCTTTCTCGCATCGTCCTTATTTAATCCAGATAGATCACCATAGTCCCTTTCATTCAATGCCTTGTCCCTGGTCGTAGAAATAGAATCTATAGATAATTCATCAAGAATAAGGTCTCCTGTCGTAATGGCTCTTGTTAAAACAGACGTAAAGAGCTCATCAAACTTTATTCGCTTTGAGAAAATTAATTCTCCAGCCTTTTTAGCTTCGAGTTTCCCTAGGTTCGTTAAGTCAGGATCCCTCCACCCGGTAAAAAGATTCTTTTCATTCCATTCGCTTTGACCATGTCTAACTAAGACTAAATAATTTAGTACTTCCATTCTGTCGCACCCTAAATCTGTTTGAAACGGTAGCTCACTAATGCTCGAACTCAATTTATTTTCCCACTCGGCATCATTCGAACGATAATCATACATAACTTAGACGTCAAAACATTTTTTTTATAAACCGAGCCTGCAGAAATTAACTGATACTTTCGTGTCGAGGGTTCGATTCCGCGTATGGACACGACCGCTCGAGCGCCGCGCCGCTACTTAAGAAATCGATAAGCCTTTTTAAAAGATTCGACTACTGGCTTCATATCGCAAATCGTTTGCATTTATTCGCCAATACTGTATGGTTACGGGTCCAGAAATTCACGAGCTAGCCCGAGATACGCTATGAGACCAGACATTCACCCAGAGTATCGCCAAGTTTTGTTCCACGACACTTCGGTTGATCACTATTTTCTCGTTGGCTCGACAGTCCAAACTGAAGAAACACTCGAATACGAAGGCAAGACTTATCCTTACGTACAATTGGAATTATCCAGCGCATCACACCCTTTTTATACGGGTAAGCAACGAACGACAGATCGTGATGGTCGAGTCGCGCAGTTCAACAAGCGCTTCAAATCCAGACCTCTATAATAGCAGAGACTATTAACCCATGCCGGCAAGAGGCTAAGTTGGTTCGATTTCGATACTAGGCACTGTACTTTTAAATCACGCCCGGTCACATCTTCGCGATTCTAAATCATGAGTGCTCTCTTTTATTTGGTTAACCTTCAAATTCGACTTAATTGATAACGGCACCAAAGACTTTCAGGGAAAATTTTCCGCCAATTGACATAGCCTGTGTTCTGCATATACTCGCAAGATCAATCAGAAACAATCGAGGTGAACCATGTCTTTACGCAGTAAAATCTTGTCAATAACCGTTCTGCTCGCAATGGTTCCTTTTGTGTCGCAGCAATCTGTTGCACAGAACTCAACTAATCCGTATGCGATCGCCGAAGGCTGGGCAAAACTGCCAGGAGGAAGGGTGATGGGGGCAGTCGGCAAAGCAAAGGTCGACCGCGACGGGCGACATATCTGGGCCGTTATCCGCTGCGATGCCGGGCAAGATATGTTCGGCAGAGAGTGCGTTGATTCAGAGCTGGACCCCATCTTGAAATTTGACCCCGCAGGCAATGTGGTCGATTCCTTCGGCGGCGGCATGTTTATCTGGCCCCATGGAATAGATATTGACTCCGACGGCAACGTCTGGGTAACTGACGCCGTGAGTGATAACAACATTCCATCGGGCGACAATCGAGGCCATCACGTTATCAAGTTTAGCCCTACTGGCGAGGTGCTCATGACACTTGGCACTCCTGGAGAAGAAGGAAACGACGCGAACCACTTCACTTCCCCAAGTGATGTGGCAGTAGCGTCTAACGGCGACGTTTTTATAGCGGACGGCCATAACGCTGATGGCAATAACAGAGTGGTGAAGTACAACAGCCGCGGCGAATTCCTTCTGTCTTGGGGAGAGACTGGCTACGCCCCTGGGCAGTTCCGCGCCCTGCACGCCATCGCCATCGATCCGAGCGGTCGAGTGTTCGTGGGAGATCGCAGCAACAGCCGAATTCAGATCTTCGACCAAGAGGGCAACCACTCTGCAACGTGGACCCAGTTTGGACGCCCAAGCGGAATCGCCTTTGACGATGCAGGGCGAATCTTCGTCGCAGATTCCGAGTCAGACAACGTACAGAACCCAGGATATGAAATGGGAATTCGCATCGGCGAAGCCGAAACAGGTTGGGTGAAGGAATTCATTCGTTTCCCATGGGCGGATCCGAGCATCCTACCTGGGAATGGAGCGGAGTTTGTCACCATCGATGGAGCAGGCAACCTTTACGGTGGAGAACCCGTTCCTGGTCCTCACCTTAACCAGCGGACGCTCAGAAAGTATGTACGAGTGCGGCCCTAAGGGTACTCAAAGGAGCATTGCATAGTGCCCTTGCTAACTTTCCAAAACCCAGTGCGGTTTGACTTTGGAGCTGTTCATAAACTTTCAGACGCGCTAAAGCGTCAAGGTATTGAACGTCCATTCCTAGTCACTGATCTTGGCTTGCGTGCCAGTGGTTTATTAGAGCGTATCACCGACATGTTGGACGATGCATCCGTGGCTACCATCTATGATGGGACGCCGGGAAATCCTACCGAGGAAGCAGTCAATGAAGCGCTGCAATCCTATAAAGAGAGCGGTTGTGATGGCGTCGTATGTATTGGCGGAGGGTCTCCGATGGACTTAGGCAAGGCCGTCGCGCTAATGGCCTTGAGCGGTGGACCGCTCGCCCAATATGATCCTCTTCGAGGCGGTAATAAACTTGTTAAGGGCGTGGCACCACTCATTGCTATTCCCACCACCGCAGGGACCGGCAGCGAAGCTTCACTGGGTTTCGTCATCAGCATGAATGATGGCCGTAAGCTAACTTTTGCTAACGCTAAGTTTCTTCCAAAACTGTCTATCTGTGACCCTGAACTGACACTGGGCTTGCCGCCACTATTGACTGCTGCTACTGGAATGGATGCGATCACCCATTGTATCGAAGCCATACTAGCTTCTCCGGTGAACCCGCCCGCAGACGGAATTGGACTCGATGGCTTGTGGCGAGGCTGGCAACACATTCGGCGTGCAGTGGAAAATGGCAATGATCGCACTGCTCGTTGGGAGATGATGATGGCTTCAACCGAAGGAGCCCTTGCGTTCGTGAAAGGCCTCGGCGCAGTCCATTCGATGAGTCACGCAGCAGGGCGTTTAAAGGAACTAAAACTCCACCACGGCACTCTCAACGCAGTGATTCTACCGACCATATTGCGATTCAATGAGAGTGCATGCGCCGACACCTACCCGCGCCTGCGTCAAGCCATGGGGTTGCCTTCAGATGCAGACCTGGCACGAGAAATCGAGAAACTGAACTCAGACATTGGCCTGCCTAGCGGGCTTTCTGAGATGGGTCTTTCAGAAGACTTGATCTCGGATATGGTGCCCCACGCAGTTAACGATTTAGCAACAATGACTAACCCTAAAGAAGTCAGCGCGGAAGACTACGCTGAATTGTATCGAAGTGCGATGTGACCGATTGATCTGAATTAGCACCAGGCTTACTTTACCGAAATCTAATGGCGAGACCTTGATATGAAATACCTTCCTAGGAAATTGTCCGTTACTGCTTTGTCGTTCGCTCTTTGCTCTGGGGTTTGGGCCCAGCAAGTTCTGCAACCTTCTGAAAACTGTCGAGATAACTCTGCCTCTGACATAGTGACTTTTGCAGATTCAGTGCTGGATGACAAAGTGCGTGAGGCTTTGTCCCTCGGGCCACACGAGCCCCTCACCTGCGAGGTGGCAGGACAATTAACAAAGCTGGATGCCTCCGGCGCTGGCGCGAGGAGATCTGTTTCGGGCTCACCAGAATGGAATGATCCTCAGCATCTACTTCATGACTTGTCAGGCTTACAGAACCTAACAGGCCTAACCGACTTAGCATTGAGGAATCGAGGGCTATCTGATATTCGCCCACTAGCCGGACTTACCGGATTAATAAATCTAAACCTTCATACGAACTGGATCTCTGACATCAGTCCGCTGCGAGGCCTAACTAATCTAGTGCGATTGCGTATCGCTGAAAACCCTCTTACGGATATCAGCGCACTAAGCGAGCTTACTGAATTAAGAGTTCTTCGCATGCATCGTCACGGCGACTTCATTGGGGGGCAAGTTCCCAGATCGCACATGGGTGCTACTGGGATATTATTTACTAATGCTGTTACAGATATTAGTCCACTCGCAAACCTTACCAAGCTGGTTGACCTTAATATCCATACACAAGATATAAGTGACCTGACACCTTTGAGTAGACTCAACTCCCTTGTTGAACTGAGGCTCGCTGGCAATTCATTTACCGATCTTAGTCCATTGCGTGGGTTGACTACGTTGCAATATCTTGAACTTACTGGCAATAATATTGTTGATATTACTCCACTCAGTAGCTTAACAAACT
>ERZ802830.215-NODE-215-length-56796-cov-11.1705_pt1 | contig 56796 bp, 38 predicted proteins | sample MGYA00345654_ERZ802830 | MGnify/ENA primary metagenome ERZ802830 (study PRJEB30503, sample SAMEA104212375) | marine metagenome | biome: Westerlies Biome; feature: [SRF] surface water layer (ENVO:00010504) within the epipelagic zone...; material: water...
GATCGATCGCATTGAACCCGGTAGTGACCACTGACTTTATCAGAGGTGATGCCAATAGTGATGGTATCGTCAATATTGCAGACGGAGTCTGGATTATTTACGAGCTCTTCTTGAATGGCCCATCCAGCAACTGTTCGGTCGCAAGCGATGCCAATGGTGATGAGTTGAGTGATATCGCAGATGCGTCATTCATCATTATGTATCGTTTCATGGGTGGAGCCGCTCCCACGGCTCCGTTCCCGGATTGTGGACAGGTTGATGGGCAACTTCCGGAAGATTGTGCTTCCTCCTCTTGCCTTTGATCGGGTTCAGTCAGTGATTCGCTGATTTGAATTTCTAGATCGATATGAGCCCCCTCGGTGTGTGTCTCACACTGAAGGGGCTTTTTTTATCCCCAGGCTGTGTCGAATCTCCGGGAGTTCCACCGGTGGAAGATCCTGACTCTTGTGGGAGAGATAGTTCGAAGATTCGTGAGGTTTCTTACTAATAATTTGCTTCTATATTGAAGTGATCTCTTTTAAGTGACGTGCACCTAAGGTTTTAGATAGATGATTGCATATGGCAAGAGTGTCAAAAATGTCCTATCTAGGAGGTCTGCTCATCGCTAAGTTATACATGGTTAATATGTACTTATATTGTCTTCAACTTTTGTCATGCCATGACGATCCGATGAAGGCAAAGGTGTTGGATAATATCGTAGGCCGACGATTTATGGTTGGTGTGGTCTAGATCCGAATTGTCGACCGCGATGACGAGAAGCATTGTATTCAATAATGAGAAATCCTCTATAGGAGACTGATTTGAAGTCAAACAGGGTTAGTACATCAAAGACTTTGGTCATCCAGGTCTTTCTGATTGTGCCGTTTATTCTCGGTTGGATCTCTGTGGGTGAGGGGCAGCAATCTCTCACTATTTCGGGTACGGGACAGTCGATTTCCGGAGCAGGAGCGGCTCAGTTGGGAGTCACTGCAGATTTTCAAATTCCTGTTCAGGGATTTGTGTTGGCAGTGGGCATTGATTCATCCTTACTTCAGGTTTCAGATGTTTCACTCGAAGGAACTCCGTCGGAACTGCTGAATCCAGATTTCGCAGTCGCGGAGATTTTCCCTGATGGATTTACTCTTGGAGTGATTTATGAAACAGAGCCTCCCATTGAAGGTCTGGTATTAGAGCCCGGAAACGATGTGACGCTTGCTTCGTACACGCTTCAATCCATGGTGATCTTGGAGAAAGGTGAATCCTTGGAAGCGAGTGTTGATTTCGTTGATTTCACTCTGAATGACCCTCCTTTACAGAACATCCTTATTCAAGGCGGTGAGTCTGTCGGCAACGCTGAGGGGCTGATTCTAAATTCAGCCCCGACTGCCGTCACATTGCTTCCTCCACCTCCAGCAAGTCTTTCGATCGAGAATGTGAATGCCGACGATAACTTTGAAGGCTGTGCCAGAATCATGCTCGACTCGCCGGGTGGGGAAACGCAAGGATTCGTCTTGGCTATTGCTCACGACGAATCGGTGCTGGAGCTTATGGATATTGATCTGGTTGGCACGGATACGGCGACCGTGGCCCCCGATTTTGTGGCAATTTCTCTGGAATCAGGAGGGGGGACCCTCGGGGTCATTTTCGACGTTGAGGCTCCCTTTGAGGATAAGGCCCTTCCACCTGGTTCGGGTCTCCACCTGAGTAGCTTTTGTTACCGACTCCTTGATCCATTAATTATTACGGAGGGCGAACCCGTTCCTGATCCGGTCGATAGCGATCTTGTTTTTACAGATGGAGTCTTTGGAAATCCTCCTCTTTCAAATGTGATTGTTCAGGGCGGTTTATCGATCAGTCCTGAGTTGATCAGTGGACAATTTCATGCAGATCCTGTCATCCTTCCGAGTGAAAATACTATTCTTTCGATACAAACAGAATTCGATTTGTCGCAGGGCGATGCCCCCATCCCGGGTGCTCAAGGTCAGCTGAATGTAAAATATTCCGACCCGGACGATAACATTCAGGGCTTCACTCTTACCGTCTGTTATGACTGCGAATTGACACTCGACGAAGAGTCGTGGACTTTTGAAGACTCTATTCTTGAGGAAGTCGGTGTTGAGTATCTCGCTGTTCAGGTGGACGATGATCCTCAAGACGGTGACGGATGTGAATTGATCGTTGGAATTTTGCTGGATGCGTTGCCACCTTTTGATGGGCAAACTCTTCCACAATCGGAAGATCTCTTGAAAGTGGGATCGATGACGGTCGAAATCGATGAAACCGCTCCCTGTGATGGAGCGCTTACAATTGAATTCTGCGACGGTATCAATGGGCTTGGTGAGGTGATTCTGGATACCAATGTCGTGATCAACTTTGATTCGATTCGAAACTTCGAACGTCAAAGTACGGTTGTTCAGGTGGTCCCTCTCGAGCTGTTTCAGCGGGGAGACTGCAATTCTGATGACCAGGTGGATCTTGCAGATGTCGCTACATTGGTCTCGAATTTGTTCTTCGGTTTCGAGATATTGTGCCCGGATGCGTGTGATATGAACGACGATTCGGCTCAAAACCTAGCAGATGCGGTTTTTGGGCTTAATTTTCTCTTTAATTTCGGGGGTGCCCCACCCCTTCCCGGACCTTATGATGACGGACCAGACCCCAGCGAAGATTCGCTCCCTGTCTGTCAAAGTGACGATACCGCCTGTTAGGGCAACAATAGATTAAGTATTCTCTTGGCTCCTTTGCTCTGGCGAGGTGTCGAGAAGTGAAGATTATCAGACCTAAAAATATCCCCCAGGGGGGGAATACCGTGAGAGGTGCATTCAAATGCTTCGTGTTCTTTCAGTTTTAATCCTGGCTGTATTCGCCAGTCTTTCTACTTCAAATCTTGCTGCGCAGGATTTTACACTTCTGATCAGTTCGCCTGCGAATGGTGCCGTTGGAGCGTCGATAGATCAGGTCGCTGTCTTGGACAACAACGTTGCGAGTGATGTTGCAGGTTGGTCCTATGGTGTTTGTCATGATATATCCATTCTCACCTTGACCGATGTTGTGGATGGTTCCACGACCGAGATTGTCAAGAATGGATCTGCTCCTGATTTCAATCAGGTCAATGTTCTTACAGAAGGATATACCGTCGGGCTTGTGATTTGCTTCACCGGTTGCGCCACACTGGGTGGGGGAGTCGGATATGAACTGAATGTGGCTTCCTACTCTTGTGATAACGAGGGCATCTCTACGACGAGTTTTTGTAATACTTTGGGAGCCCCCGCAGTTGAGACCGTCATCGTGGTGAATGGTTCTTCTGTTGTCCCTGATCAACAATCTGGAACGATCGAAGTCTTGGGTGTTCCCGGGCCTTCATACAGTTACTCTGCACCCACTGAGAGTGTGACCTTTGATGGTACAACGGGAGCAGGATCTTTCACGGCAGCTATTTCTGTCGCAGAGATCGACAATTCCGCCATTGGCGCACCTTTTCCGAATCCTACTCAGGGCTTCTCTATGGGACTGGCCAGTGATGATTCATTGCTGACCCCTCTTTCCGTCACAGAATCCCTTCCGTTTTCCGCGGATTTTGCAGAGTCCAGTATTCTTGCCGGTGGCTGGACTATTGGAGTTGTCTACAGTTTCACGGGGGCAAACACTCTGGCTTTCGATTCCTCCTTGGAAGTTGTGTTGGTGGATTACGATACGGTAGCCGGTGGATTAGCCGGTTCTGTCGATAACGTAGTGACCACACTCAGCTGGAGTAATGGTTTGGGAAGTCCTCCTGTAGAAAATGTTATCGTCGTTGCTGGAAGCTCGATCGCTCCAGCTCTTGAGGATGGAACGATTACATTAGAGCCCTTCAGTGTTCCGGCAGCTGAATTCAATTTCTCTGCACCGTCTGCCACCATCAATTACGATGGAAACACCGGTTCTGCGTGTTTCACCTCTGCTTTCAGCATTTCCGAGGTCGATAACAGTGCGTTAGGAGCCGATTTCCCGAATCCGAGTCAGGGATTCTCCATGGGAATGTCGAATGACAGCAACCTCCTAGAGCCCACTGGTGTGACAGCAACTCTGCCATTCGATGCAGATTTTGCTGAAGGCGGACTTTTCGCTGACGGGTGGACCATCGGAGTTGTCTACAGTTTCACAGGCGGAAACACTCTGGCCTTTGATACGGCGATTGACGTCGTTGCTGTAGATTACTGTACAGTTGCTGGGGCCCTCTCTGGAACCAGTTCCACAGAGACCACTTTGGCCTGGTCTTCCACATTGGGAAGCCCTGCTGTTGATAACGTCGTCGTCGTCAATGGATCTTCTGTCGAGCCAACGCTCAATAATGGAACTCTGACGCTTCAGCCGGTCTTTGATATTCCGTTTATTCGTGGAAACTGTAATGGAGACTCCGGAGTCAACATTGCGGACGGAATCTGGATCCTGAACGAGCTTTTCCTTTCAGGACCGAGTGGAACATGCTTTATCTCATGTGACGCGAACGAAGATTCGAAGTATGACTCTGCAGACGCGATCTTCATTATTAGCTACCGTCTCCTTGATGGTCCTATGCCTTCGGCACCGTTCCCCGAGTGCGGAGCGGTTGCTGGTTCAGATTGCGATGCGACGAGTTACTGTCCCTGATTTACAGAAACAGACTCAATATTGAGTTGAAGTCAGTCAGTAGAGACATTTTTGGGGCCGGGATGAATCATCCCGGCCCCATTTTTAATTAACGAGGTCGCTTCAGATAAAGACACCGCACGATTTGTACTGAAACTTGTTCATACACGATTTTCGATCTATGGAAGTCGCGTCGCAGAGTCTCAGTTGGGAATACTTGCCGGGAATTTATCGAGGATAAAAGTGCGCTACTCTTCTCAAGGTCATTATTGAAGACGAAGTCTAAGAGTCTCTGTGGAGTTCTTTCGGCATTCATTCCCTGAATACGGTAACGAGTTCCTGAAACGCGGAGAAGATTGCGGTGGTTGAATATCAATAGGGGGGGAAGGACACTCCCTGGAGATCAAAATCAAATGTGCCGTAGACAGTTTCGAGGACTGTCAGTAAGTTTGAAGCACCAGCACCGGAGTTCTTGAACTCCAAAATCCACAGGATCTTCCAGTCCTGTCCATTCCTCTTCTTGCACGACAAATCATGCATTGTCCATCCGGGACCAAAGTGTTTATGAAGCTCCCCCGAGTTTCCTAACGCTCAAATTTCGGATTGTTTTAACACTTGTAATTTTTCCCCCTATTCGGAGTCATTCCGAAGGAACCGTTAGAGTTGGAAGGCTCTGTCGATTCCAGACGAATCTCTGAAGTGTCCCTCGAGACGAGGAGAGTAGTGATGAACCGCAGTCTCTCGCGCCTCTACAGCGCATTGTTCGCGGTGGTTTTCACCGTATTTGGATCCCACCTTTTTGCCCAGAACGCATTATCCATTACCAATGGATCAACTGCGGGATTGGCACCAGAAACCATGTCGGTCCTGATGGACGCAGACGCAGGTGTTCAGGGCTTCGTCCTGGCAATCACCTACGACACCAGCTTGCTGGCTGTCAGTAATGTGAGTGCCGGTCAAGAAACCCTGTCTGCCGGCGCTGAGCTCATCGTCCCCGAAACATTGGGTTCTGGTTTTACTCTTGGTGTCGTTATCGATGCTACAGCTCCCTTTGACGGGCAGGAAATTCCTGCTGGAGCCGGGCTTGAGATCGCTACCTTTACCATGACACCGCTTTCGCTTGTCACTGTCGATACCGACACTGCCATTGCGTTCTCAGATGGTGTTTTGAACAACCCACCGCTATCGAACATTATTGTCCAGAACGGACAGAGTATCGATGCGAACACTGGGCTGGAATTGAATGATGGGTCCCTGACTCTTCTTCCTCCTCCGCCTGACACGATGCGTATCGAGGATTCCTCGATCGACTCTGACGGAAGTGGATCTGCTAGAGTTCTTCTTTCGAACTCCAGTGGTGATGCACAGGGATTCGTTCTCTCGATCACACATGACCCGGCATTTGTTAGCCTGGTAGACATCGATCTTGGTAGCAGCACAAACTCAGCTGGTGCAGAGCTCGTTGTTTCTGAGCTTTATGCAACGGGTGGAACCCTCGGAGTTGTTCTCGACTTCGAAACTCCCTTTGACGGCCAGTCCATTGCCGCAGGAAACGATAATCACATCGCTTCCTACGTCTATTCTTCACAGATTGATATTGAAGATCCTGCGCCGGCACAATCCACAGCGCTTACCTTTGAGGATGGCGTATTGGGTAGCCCTGCCCTTGACAACGTGATCGTTGTTGGAGGTATTTCCCTGAGTCCAACACTCGAAAATGGTAGCTTGACCATTCTTCCGACACCTCTTCCTCCAGTCTTTGATACCGCTTTCTACATTGGTCAGCGTGATTTTGGTGAGACCGGTACGAATGGTGGAATCGGATTCCCAGGTCAGGACATCGAGTTTTGCTTCTTCTACAGTGACCCTAACGACAACCTTCAGGGTGTTCAGCTCGCTGTTTGTTACGATGATCTTACTTTAGTTGACGGTACCTTCAGTATCGCCGGCTCCATTGCTGAAGAACTGGGTGCCGAATTCGTGCATTACCAGATCGACAATGATGACAATGACGGTGACGGACGCGAGCTTGTTGCTGGTATTCTCATGGACGCATTGCCGCCCTTCGAGAATCAGCAGCTTCCCACTACAGCTACTCCGCTCTTAATCGCTTGTGTTGATGCTGAGGTTGATAGTGGAGCCATTTGTGGTGACACGTTCAGCATTGATTTCTGTGACGGCATCAACGGTAACGGAATGGTTGCCATCAATAACCTTGCGGTTATCAACTACGAGTCCGTCCAAGAGTTTGAGCGTTTGGGTGCAACATACGAGATTATCCCTGTTCCTGCATTCCTTCGTGGAGATTGCAATACGGATACAAAGGTTGACCTCGCTGATGCTGCCACAGTTATTGCTACAGAGTTCCAGGGCTACCAGGCGCTTTGCCTCGACGCTTGTGACTCCAATGACGATGGCATCATTAACCTAGCAGACTCTGTTTACTTGCTTAACTTCCTGTTTAGTTTTGGGAACCCCACTCCGGATCCAGGTCCGTACAGTGCGGGAGAAGACCCGACCGCTGACGATGCACTTGATTGTGCTCTTCCAGCTGCTTGCAACTAGTGGACTCATACAGGATTTAATCAAAACTGAAATAGCTTTAAAGTAAGAAAGCAGAGATAAAAATGAACACGTTTAAGTTTTTCCTCCCCTTTGCCATGGCGCTGTTTCTCAGTGCACCAGCATTTGGGCAGCAGTACGATCTGTCGATCACAAGTGGTTCCGGAGCTCCAGGCTCTGCCCTTGATCTTCAGGTGGTCCTCGATAACAACGGCGACGACATTCAAGGTTGGTCCTTCGGTGCCTGCCATGATGGTGGTGCGCTGAGTTTGACAGCAGTCGAAGATGGAGCCGGCACTCTTGTTGTCAAGAATGGATCAGCTCCAGATTTCAACCAAGTCAACGTTGACGCCGGTGCCGGTTTCACTGTTGGAGTTGTGATTTGTTTCACAGGTTGTGCCGCTCTTGATGCCGGTACACAGGGTACTGAGTTGAATGTTGCCAGTTACGATCTCGTGGGTGCTGCAGGAAGTACGACTTCTGTCGATTTTTGTAACACTTTGGGTAGCCCTACAGTCGACGTTCTTGTTGTTGTTGCAGGACAGTCTGTAACACCAAATCAAACTTCTGGAACAGTTGAACTGGTCGCAGGGCCTCCTCCCTTTAGTTACTCTGCGGGTAACTATGACGTAGATTACGATGGTAACACCGGTGAGGTTTCCTTCACCGCTACACCCAGCATTGCTGAAAACCCTGATAACCCAGGATTTCCGAGTGGAACCCAAGGTTTCTCGATGGGTCTGTCTCATGACGATTCCCTGATGTCTATCGACTCTGTCGACTGGAACTCAGATCTTGGATTCGATCCGGACTTCGCGGGAACAAATCTACTTGCCAACGGCTGGACCATTGGGGTGGTTTACAGTTTCACAGGGGCGAACACTCTTGCCTTTGATACTGAAACTGCTGTTTTGAATGCTGGATATAGCGCCAATGCAGCTGCACTTGCAGGATTACTCGACCCAACGTCTACAGGGCTCTCCTGGGACAATGGACTTGGAAGTCCGCCCGTCGCAAACGTAGTCGTTGTGGGTGGTGGCTCGATCGAAGCTGACCTACTCGACGGTGGAGTAACACTGTTCCCTCAGTACGCTCCCCCAGACGTTCCTTTCATTCGTGGTAACTGTAATGGTGATGACGATCTCGACATCGCCGACGGAATCTGGATCCTGAACGATCTCTTCCAGGGAGGTCCCTCCGGAACTTGCCTTGAGGCTTGTGATGCCAATGACGACGACTTTATGGACGCTGCCGACGCGATTTTCGTGATCAGCTACCGTCTGTTGAGTGGTCCGGTTCCAAGTGCTCCATGGCCGGATTGTGGAACTATTGAAGGCGCAGATTGTGAAGCGACTTCATACTGTCCCTGATCTAGGATCAAGAAAACTAGGACACATATGGGAAGGCCCGATACGGAACAGCCGTATCGGGCCATTTTTCTTGGATAAAGAGAGAATCGGGCAAGAAATACCGCATGTATTCAGTTACCCGGAACACCCAAAGTGGAGAGTTGACGATGGAGAGGTGACCGCTATGATGGAATTAACCTCGGGGATCACGCAACCACCAGGTCAGTCCAAAAATCCTTCCGGAACCCTCATCGTCAGTAACGAATTAGCACGTCTTATGTCGTGTTCGTTTGTTGCGAGTGTGTCGAATACTCTGTTCGGCAGTTTAGGTGAGGAATCGTGACATGATTCCAAAAGAGTGACGATGGAGGCGCTTCGATGATGATCGCCGAGAAAACAGTTTCAGTATTTGCCAACGATCGTAAGACGTTGAGTAATTCATTCTCTCTGATCTGCACTTGGATCTTGTTGGTAGTTTCGGGTTGTACTCAACCTCCCGATGTTCCCTTTACGAGCCCAGCCAATGGTGCCGTGAATGTGGATGTTGCCACAACGATCAGTGTTGCATTCACAACTGCCATGGATCCAGTGTCTTCCACTGATCCTGCAAACTGGAGTATTCAGGGTAGTTTGTCGGGGCCACACCCCGCTGCGGGCGCACTGAATGAAGATAACCGTATCCTCATATTGACACCTGAAGTTCCCTTTCAGCAGGGTGAAACTGTGACCGTCAGCGTTACAGATGGTGTTAAAACTTCTGTCTACATCGCAATCGATCCTATCTCGATCCAGTTCACGACTACGGGAGCTGGAGCCGGAGCAGGAGATTTCGAAACAGGAACGGGAGAGTTCACTCTCATACAACTGGATCCTCCAACGGGTTCTCTGGATGTATCAAGGCGCCCTTCCTTTACTGCCACCTTCGATCTGCCTTTTGAAATCAGCAGTGCAAACGGGTCGGTTTCATTGCGAGGGTCGAGGACCGGAATACGTTCAGTACAGTTGGCGTTCCCTTCTGCGTCAGGAGGAATCTCTGATGTCATGCAGGTGATCCTTCCGGGAGGTGAAGCTCCGTTTTATCCAGGAGAAGACATCGAACTCGTCTTTGATTCAAACTTGGTCACCCAGACCCAGTCTGGTGAGGAGACTCCCCGTAAGCTGGTTCCTTTTGTTGCTCGATTCAGGTCCTCCCTCGGCCATGCCACAGGTGGGCTAGGGCCTCGTGAGCCTATCTCTGCAGTCGGGGACCAAGGACTCATTTTGGCCGATCTTGGCGAAATGTTGCCATATACGGGTCTCGAAATGCTGACGCTGAATGACTCTGGTCAAATCTCACTCTTGAAGCGTGGAGCTTCCGGTGAGGGATCTTCTTGGACTGTAGAGTCTCAACTTCAATTGGATCAGTTACCTGCATCCGCAGTTGTCGCGGATATCGATGGTGACAGTCGATCAGAATTGCTGGTTTCCTGTTTGGACGGAACCATTCGTGTGATCACGGTTCTTGGGCAAGTCCTTGTTGAAGAAGGAGAGCCTTCAGACATGGGGGGGCTCGTCTTTGACCAGCTTGCGGTGGCCGAACTCAATGGAGATCAACAATTAGACTTATTGGGTACCGGTTCTGACGGCATTCGAATCATTCAAAATACGATTACTATCGATCCCTTAACCTTTGAGTTGAGTTCTGCTCTTGCAGTAACAGGAATTCTTCCTATGCCGGCTCCGGTAGATTCTCTTGTCGTTGATGATTTTGACAAGGATGGACGTACTGACTTGCTCGTTTCAGCAGGTGTGGGAGTCCTTCTCAGAGGCGCTGGCAATGCGACTTTCTTGGAGAGTGCATTTTTGGATCCAGCACCGGTCTCCATCATCGTCGCAGGTGATGTCAATGGAGATGGTTGGCTCGACGCCATCACTCCAGGTGCTTCAGGTCTCTCCGTCCATATCAATCCTGCAGGAATCCCGCCCACAAACTGGACCGGCATTCCATTGTTAACCGGTGGGCCTGTGTTGGACCTTGCGGTCACAGAGGTGGACGGAAACCCAGCTCACGTCGATGACATCGTGATCATCCAAGATTCTTCTGATCCCCTAGTGTTGATCCGTAGACTTTCACAGGAGCTGGGAGATTCGGAAGTTGTTCCTCTACCGTTTGAAGGAGATCCTTCAGAGGCACGTCTTCTCTTGGTTGATACTGATGGAGATAATGGAACAGACGTATTGGTTCGTCAGGAAGATAATTCTGCGACGAGTTTGGCCGTCTATCGATCCCTTGCAGTTGTCGATGAGCAACAGAGCGCACTCCAGTTTATGGTTCCGTCAGAGTTGACGCTTCCTCAAGGTTCCTCGACCATCGAGATTCCGATCTCTGCGACCTTCGAAGATAATCTCTCTAGTTTCACGATTGCCATGGACTTCGACGAGTCATTGTTACTCGCCACCGATTTGATAGCTGATACAGCGACCTTCCCCTTCGGAAGCGTCGACGTGACAGTCAGCATCGATGACAATTTGGGTTTGATTGCAGCCGAGATGAGTATCAACGGATTTATCCCCGCGGGTACAGAGGTGCCGATCGCAAGAGTTCTCATGCAGGCTCAGCCAAGTATCCTTGGTGAGGCTCAGTTTCTGCTTGCTGATGGTCTCAATATTGAGGGCACGAACTGGTCCAATAATGGAATCATTTCAGATACTGGAGCAATTCTCGCTGCAGAAATCGCTTCTGCTCAAGGTGTGATCATTATCCCATCTACGACCGATGCCCCTGAAGATCTTACCTGTGAGATTCAATCAGCCGGAACAGCGGCTGAAGTGTTCCTCAACTGGACGAACCCCGTGAATTACGATCTTCAAGCAGGACTTGAAATACGTAAATCAGGAGCGTTGTTGGCAACGATTTCTGGTTCGAGTACGACATTCACAGACACGGATCCTGGTCAAGGATCGCTGAATTATTCTGTGACCGGAGTGCGAGCCGGAATCGCATCTTCAGCGACGGCTTGTTCAGCAGTGATTATTCCTACGACGACTTTGACCTGTTCTAGGAGTATTACTAATCTGAGTACGGTTCTATTGGATTGGACTTCACTCCCCGGAACTTCCGGCTGGCAATTGTTCAGAGATGGAAATTTGTTAATTGAGTTATCGGCGAGCCAAACTTTCTACGACGACTTCGTAAATCTGCAAGCACACCTCTACGAAATTCGTGCGGTTCAGGGGGGTGCCACCTCTATAGGAGCCACATGTCTCGTCGAAGATGAAGGCGGTATCGGAACCGATGCTCCGGTAAACGTCCTCGCGGCCATCGTCGATACCGACGACGTTCGTGTGACTTGGACCAACAGGGAGTATTACACTCTCATCAGGGTTTTTGATAGTGGACAACTCATCGCCACACTGGGTGGGCAAGAAACAGAATTTTTAGCAGAAAACCGACTCCCTGGACCTCATAACTTTTCGATTCAGGCCTCTGGAGATGGGGGACTGAGTACGAATGTTCAGGCAAATGTCGTAGACGTACCTCTCGCGCCTCCTTCACAACTTTCCTGTATTACAGATGGTCCCACTGTTGAGATCACATGGGAAAATGGACCTGAAGCTTATAGTTATGACGAGGTTGTTCTTGAACGTACAGGATCCGCTGGAACTGAGTTCTATAATCTTCCTGGGTCAGAAACATCATTCACGGATGTGGCAGGCTCAGGTGAGTGGAGCTATCGGGTCATTGGCTACTACTTCCTAGATGGTGTTAACTACTCAGCTCCGTCGGCGAGTTGCTCAGTCGAAATCATCGAACGAATCTACTACGACCCTACGAGTATCGTGATCGGACGAGACTTCTCTGTGGATATCCTCGGACAGTTGTTAGAGGGTGTTTCGAGTTGGAGTTTCCAAATCGACTACGATGGAAATATTCTGAATGACCTCTCTGTGACAGTCCCAGGCGTTCCAGCGAGTGACCTCATAGTGACAGATAACCCCTTGGGAACCTTCTCGGGATTGAGAAGAGTGACTGTTGAAGTGGCGACCGGATCAGCAACCGCAGGAGCGGATACTTTACTGGCGACCTTCCAAGGGAATGTCGACACTGACTTCTCCCTGTTAGGGCCGGTTCTTTTTCACCTTGTTGGTGGAACGCTTCAGAGCACGGCAGGGACGGTGTCTTCTCCTGATCTTCTCGACGGAGGTATGGAGGTTGTTGGAAACGCCTTGTTTATGGACTCCGGTGTTCTCGTTCCCGGTGAAGAAGTCGTCATTTGGGCAAGAGGCGTTTGGAGTCAGTCGCTGACAGGTTACTCAGTGGTATTGGATTACGATCCAGCGGTATTGACCTGCCTTGAAGTGAGCAATGTTGGAACTGTGGGCGAAGACCTCTCCGGAGCATTTGGGCTCTTTTTCTCTGGGATTGACCCCTTAAATGGAAAAGCCTATGGATCGGTTCTTTCAACCTTTGATGCGATCCCCGCTAATCCCACAGCAGAGTTAGGTTACTTCAGATTCCTCGTCTCCCCGGATGCGCAAGAAGGGACCACGAGTCTCATTAACTTCGGTGTTTATGACACCGGTGGTGCCGAAATCGAAAACTTGTTTGTGGATTCAGTGGCCTCTTCGATAACGCCCATACTCATTCCTGCAGACTTCCTTGTGCTTGCCGAGCCACAAGCTCCGACCTTACTTTCTGTAGATCCTTCAACGGGACCGACAGTTGGAGGGACTCAGGTGATCTTGAATGGAACCGGCTTTACTCCGACCAGTAGCATTTTCTTTGGAGCCAACTCCGCAACGGAAATAGTCTTTATTGATTCCGGTACGATTTTAGCGACGACACCGGAGTCTCTGGAAGGCGCTGTTGATGTGACAGTGTTGACCGAGTTTGGACAGGCGGTCTTAACTCAAGGCTTTGATTACTATGAGTCCTCAATTACGAGTTACACGCCGGGTGACGGTTCTGTGTGCAGTCCTACAACGATGCTCGTCAATGGTATTGGAATCCCTGAAGGTTTAACCGTTCTCTTTGGAGACGTGGCTTCTTCAAATGTTCAGATCAACCCTGACGGAACGATGGCCACCGTTCGTATTCCCGCTTCGACAGTGACCGGACCCGTTGATCTTCGATTCCTAGATTCTGCTGGAATAGTGATCAGTGATTTCCCTGACGGATTTGTCTACTTCGACGATGGAATCTTCCTTCGTGGGGATGTGACATGTGACGGACTTGTGAATATTGCAGACGTTGCCATGATCGCAGCATATGTTGCAGGATCAGGGTCTGCTCCCGTCCTGCTCGATAGCGCCGACGTGGATGACAACGGAGTCGTTCATATTGGAGATGCTGTCGTCTTGGCCACTTGGCTTTTCGACGGCGGCCCCCCTCCGGCGCTTCCATTCCCTGATCCCGGTGAAGATCCCACACCTGACGGACTCTAAGACTCGACCGAATACGGCCTATGAAATGCCCACTCCTCTGTACTCAGGGGGGTGGGCATTTCACCATCTATGGGGTCCCCTTTTTTGTCGACTCGATCAAGGCTGGTCTGCTCGCTGCTGACTGCTCGCTGCTCGCTGCTCCTGCACTCTTTCACTCTTTCACTCTTTCGAGTTGAAGAGTGCACCAATGGCGGAGCCTTTGATATCCATGATGAGACTTCTCGGAGTGTGAATATGAAGGATGAAATTTCGGAAAATGAGTGGCAGGGTGAACATGGTGAATCTTCCGATGATCAACTCTTGTCAATTCTTACTGGCGGAGCCTATCTCCCCGAAAAAGTCATAGGCTCGAGCGAGAGTCCAGCCGCTGAATCGATGCGATATCGATGTCGAGGGGCCCTTTGTTCAAATTCTGCAGAGTCTCCTGATCTCGAAGAGAGAGTGAATGACAGATGGAAAGAGGAACTGCTTCGTGAGCTACAGCCGGGGAATGGTCAAAAGGCAAGAGTGGAATCGTTGAAAAAGATTCCAGGTGTCGGCCCAGTGCTTGCATTGCGTCTTGTTGCAGCATTCGAATTGGGAAGAAGGAGTTCTTTAAAAAGATGGAACTTAGGGGATCCCTTTCTTTCATCTCGACAGGTATTTGAACATTTAGAGTGGAGCCTCGCTGGAGATCGACGAGAGCATTTCAGCGTCTTATTACTGGACGTCAGGCATCGCTTGTTGGCGACTAGAACCGTCAGTATTGGTTCGTTGACCGCCAGTATCGTTCATCCTAGAGAAGTCTATCGCCCAGCCATCCTCGCTTCGGCAGCCGCAATTATCGTGGCCCATAATCATCCCTCGGGTGACCCCAGCCCATCTGGAGAAGATGTGAAAGTGACACGAAGGTTACATCGCTGTGGTCAATGGTTGGGTATTCCCCTTCTTGATCATGTGATTTGTGGTCAAGGGGAGTGGCATTCGCTGAGAGACCTCCAGTCAGGACCTTGGGAGCGACAGACTGAGGGGTGATCTTCGTCAGAATTAGTGTCGTTTTATCTGGATGTTGCGATCCCCACTCTTGAATCGGCAGGGAAGAGGAGGGAGATCGGAGAAATGACGAAATGACGAAATGTCGAAATGTCGGTGAAAAAGGTGGAACGCCGAGAACGGGATCGATCTCTGAAACATAGGCTGAAAGAGGGGATCTCCCCAAGAATCGTGTTCTTGGGGCTGTCGAGCAACTCTTTGCAGTCGTCAGCAGCAGCGCAGTCATCCGCATCCGCACAGTAATCAGCGTCAACATGGATGCCTTCGCTGGAATCAGGCGTGTGAGAGGTTACCATCCCTCAAGCGTTGGGAGTGAATGCTCTTGAGTCTTGCTCAGGGTCGGAATTGTAAGCCGAACTTGGGTCATCCCGGGGTCCTTGATCCTATGGTCATCAGAGCGTTGACTGCATTGTATGTTTTCTTTTCGTCCTGATCAGGAGGAGTTGCGTTGAAGATCGCCATCATCAGCGACATCCACGCCAATCTACCCGCCCTGCAAGCGGTCCTTGAAGACGGTGAGTCTCGGGGGGTTGATCAGTATTTCTGTCTGGGTGACATCATCGGATACGGACCTGAACCCAGAGAATGCCTTCAACTGTGTCAGGATTTTGCCGTCAATTTGCTGGGGAATCACGAGGAAGCGGTATTGTTCGACCCGGTGGGTTTTAACCCCAGAGCACGTGCAGCCGTGGAGTGGACCAAGCAGCAGTTGATGAGCACTGATTTTACGCGTGAAGAAAACGGAGTGCTCTGGCAAGTTCTCGATGCCATGAAGCTGACCCATACTGAGGGGGATTACTTCCTGGCTCACGGCACACCCCGAGAACCCACGAGAGAGTATTTGTTCGTTCAGGATTGCACAGAAGATCCGGGCAAGGTGGATTCCATCTTCCAGAGTTTTCCTACACAGACTGCTTTTGTTGGGCACACCCATGTCGCTGGTGTGTTCCAGGATGGGCCTCGCTTCATGAGCCCTGAGCAACTGGATGGTGAAGTCATTTGCGGCCAAACAAAGTCAATAGTTAATGTCGGCTCTGTCGGACAACCCAGAGATGGGGATCCTAGGAGTAGCTACGTCATCGTCGAGGGGGAAAAGGTTGAATTCCGTAGAGTGGAATACCCCGTCGAAGAAACAGTTCGTCGCTTTCGGCGCACACCTTTACCCGAAAATCTGGCCCTTCGTCTCATCGAGGGTCGCTGATTGATTGCGATCGATGGATAAAAGAACTTTTCAGGCACTACTCGTTTGCTTCGCGATTTCGATCTTGTATCTCAACTGGATCGTTCCGCCTCCTGAGAATCAGGAAGCCTCTAATCCCGTTGTTTCTAATCCCGTTGTTTCTGAAACCACAGTCGGCGGACAAGCTACCGGAGATTCGTCTACTATTCCGATATTGTCCCCTGGGTCTGTAGATTCGGTACCGAATACAACGGCTCAGGCTGTTACGGAAGTCTCTGCGCTGAAAGCAGGATCGAATACATTTCCGGTTCGTTCTGTTTCGCTCTCAAATGCGGACTTGGAGCTGAAGTTTTCAAGTCAGGGTGCGATTCTTACTGAGGCGTTATTGATGGGCTATCACGAGTCCGTCGATGATGAGTTGCCTTTGCCGGTGATCTCGCCAAAGTTGAAGTCTCAGGGCGCACTCGGACTTCGAGTCTCTTCCTTGAATCTGGATTTGACCCAACGAAATTGGGAAGTCCTCGAGCAAACAGATGATTCGGTCAGTTTTCGGACACAAATTTCAGCCGACCAATTCGTAATTCACCATTGCTCCATCCATCCCAAAGAAGGATTTGAGATTTCGAGTCGTGTCTCCTTTGGTGGGGCATGGCCTGCGGGAACTGAGCTTTACTACGAGATTCTTGGTGCCGAGAGAATTCGCTTCGATGCGTCTGGAAGAGCCGCTTCTTATCCGAATCAATGGGTTCATGCTCAGCGAAACAAAGATGGATCCATCATGGAGGCGGTTCATTCTGGAGTGGAAGCTCTGGAGAGCGGTGAGGTTACAAAAACCAAGGTGGCCTGGGGTGGGCTCGAGAGTAACTACTTTGCCCAAGTTATCCGGGTGGAGGACGGCCTCGAGTTTCCGACAGCGAATCTCATTGTCAAAGGAGTCGAGCCTGGAGTGAACGAGTCGCTCTATGATCAATACTCCGATGAAGGCATTCAGGGTTGGCCCATGCGGGTCGGCTTCAGGCGTATGATTGATCCTCGGAGTGAGCATGAATATGCATTCTTTGTTGGCCCTAAGGATCCAGAAGTCCTCGAGGCCGATGCCAATCAAAGTTGGGATGCGATTCAACTGATCGACTACGGTTTCTTTGGTTGGTTGTGTCGTCCTTTCTTGTGGCTTCTTAGAATCTCGGAATCTGTTCTCGGATCATGGGGATTGGCAATAATTTTCCTGACCTTTTGTATTCGTGCCGTTTTGCATCCCGTGAACAAGAGAAACCAGCGTCAGATGCAGGTACAGCAACAAGGGATGGCTCGCATCAAACCTCAGATGGATGAAATTCGGGAGCGTTACAAGAGCGACCCGACGACTCAGCATCGAAAGACTCAGGAACTGTTCAAGCAAGAAGGCGTCAACCCCGCAGCAATGTTCGGTGGGTGCCTCTTTATTTTCATGCAGTTGCCCATCTGGATTGCGCTCATCAATACCTTTTCTGTTGCCATAGAGTTACGTCAAACTGGATTTCTGTGGATTGATGATCTGACTCAGCCAGACATGTTATTCCAGATGCCATTCGCGCTTCCCTTGTTAGGTCAGTGGTTCAATCTGTTACCGCTCGTCTACGTCGTCGTGACTTTGGTGAATCAAAGGATGATGCCCAAGTCTGACGACCCTCAGGTGCAAGCTCAGCAAAAGATGATGACTTTCATGATGATGGCATTTGGATTTATCTTTTATTCCTTCGCTTCAGGGCTGTTGATCTACTTCATCATTTCTGCCCTTGTCGGAATCGTCGAGCAGAAGATGATTCGTAAGGAATTGGCTGCCGCTGGAATAGGCCCCGGGGCAGCACCCGTTGCCGCTTCCCAAGGAGCTTCTTCTCCTGGCCCCGCCGGCCCCGGTAAGGGGCCTGGGCGTCCAGGTCGTGGGAAAAACAGATCCTGAGGTAACGATGCATGATCCCGAGAGTACTGGAGAAGAGATCATTTTCGCTCTCTCCAGTTCACCTCCGCCAGCCAGAGTGATGATACTCAGGCTGGATGGGCAAGGATCCATAGGCCTATTGAACCGCTGTCTCAGTTCCGGCTCATTGATCGAACCCCGAACTCCCGTAAGAGTTCAAATACGCTGGGGCCAAAGTGATTTCCCCATTCCTGCCGTTGCCGTGTCTTGGGCAAAGGGGAAATCATGGACTGGGAATGAGGGCGTGGAACTTTTTCTTCCCGGTGGGCAGCCGATTTTGGAAGGTGTTCTGGGTCGCTTTGCGGACGAAGGTGCTCGGGCTGCCACTCCCGGAGAATTCACGCGCCGTGCTTTTCTGAACGGCAAGATAGATCTGAGCCGAGCCGAATCTGTCGCAACGGTGATCGAAGCGGAAGACAGGACTGCATTAGCGGCTGCCCGAAGAGTTCTATCGGGAGAATTGGCTCAGAATATAGATGCGCTATCACGGCAACTCATCGACATTATTGCATTATTGGAGGCGGGACTGGATTTTTCGGAACAGGAAGTCGAATCCCCTTCTGGGGAAGCACTGGAGCAACTCCTGCAGCCTGCCGAAGATGCCCTCGACTCTCTGTTGGAAAGAAGAAGATGGCCTCGATCGGGCCCTGGGGTCCCTAGAGTGCTCTTGTGGGGGTGGCCCAATGCTGGGAAATCCTCTCTGTTGAACATTTTGGTGGGTGAAGATTTAGCGATCACTTCCGTAGAAGCGGGAACGACGACAGATGTGGTCAGAGGCCTTCTCGATAACGGTGATCAGGCACTGGAAATATTAGATCTTCCGGGTGATCGGGAGCCGGGTGGAGAAATAGAGCGTCTTGCTCTAAAGCGTGCCAGAGACTTGATCTGCGGAGACGACGCGATTCTGTGGGTGGTCGACGGCCGTCGGTCTGTGGATTCGATCAAGGCTGAATATCAACAGTTGCCTGAAGATATCAAGGATCGTTGCCTCAAGGTGCTGACTCATTTGGATCAAAGAACACACCTACATGAAGAGTTTGGAGAAGCCTTTTGGGTCAGTTCCAGTGATGGCGAAGGCGTGAATTCTTTGAGATCTGAATTATTTAAAACAGTGCAGTTGGATCCGGGTGAGATTCACTCCGCCGCCCTTCGATTCACCCGTCGCCAATGGCATCTTCTAGAGCGTTGCAAGGAATCTCTTCAACGTGCCCGCAGGGGGGCCATGGCAGGTCCCGAATTACTCGTGGCAGATCTCCGAGAGGCTCAACAGTGGCTGTCGGAAATCAGCGGTGAGGCGACTCCTGAAGAGGTTCTCGATCGCATTTTTGCCAAATTTTGCCTCGGTAAGTAAGCCCGGTTCCTGCGTCGTGCTCATTGAGAGAGCACTTGTCGTCGAGTAGAATGTGAAAGTCTATGAAGCGGCCTACCGGGGTTGGGTCGTAAAAGAGAGTCATTCAACCCGCACTCGCGAGGGAGCTATTACAGTGAGATGTCCCAGTTGTGGATCGGAAAAGGATCGAGTCGTCGATTCCCGCTCCAGTTCTGATGGCCTTGCCGTTCGTCGTCGACGTGAGTGTCAGGGCTGTTCGAAGAGATTCACCAGCTACGAACGAATCGAAGAGACGCCACGAATGGTGGTTAAAAAGGATCTTCGTAGAGAGCCTTTCAATCGTGGAAAAGTTCTAGACGGAATTATCACAGCCTGCCAAAAGCGAAAGATTTCCATGGAGAGTATGGAAACGATTGTGGATGAAGTGGAAAAGCGCATCCGCGAAGATTTTGATCAGGAAGTGCCCTCCGTCTTTATCGGTGAAGTCGTCACTGAGCATTTGAGGAATCTCGATTCAGTGGCCTATGTACGTTTCGCCTCTGTTTACCAAGAGTTTGCTGACGTTTCTGAATTTTTACATGCTTTGACCCGACTTGTCAGTAAGGAGAGGGCTACCGATGTCCAGCGGTGAATCTCATGATGGATCCAGGCTGGTCGATCGCCTGAGGAAGATTATGGCGACAGTCGTCGATCCCAAGGAACTTCTAGAAGAACAGCATACGATGACAGGTTTTGGAAACTCCGTTGAGGACGTCATCCAAGTCGTCGTTGAAAAAATAGGTTCTGATTCACATGACTGGCAAAGTCATGAGTTCATCGAGCCACTGAGAGATGCTTGTCGCGCTTGTGGCCTCGAAGAATGGGCACAAGAGTTTGATCATTTGGTTTGTTATTCAGCAGACCAATTGGTACCCGGTACATTGATGGAAGCGATGACTCGTCACTTGACGGATTTCGGGCATCCTCGGCAACTGGAAACATTTTTCTCCCGATCTATTCTGTCTCAAAACTGGCCATTGCATGATGGTCTCAATCCTACGGAACCATTCCGCTTCTTATGTCGACGAGTGCAAATGAATAGCATTCTCGGAGAAAAAGATATCGTTGAATCCGTGGGATCAGAATTGATCAGAGAGATCGACTGGGTCAGTGGAGAAGTTCAGGTTGCGGGTGTGTTGGATGGACCTCTCGAGGTTTCATTTGAGGAGGCTTGGTCGCGTTGGACTCGATTGCGGGAACGTATTCGGGGATTTCTAGAGGCGACCCCTTCTGGCCCAAAAGTTCGTTGGGAAATCGTGGTCACTGGCCGACCTGCTCCAGGGTTTCTTTTTGAAGAATCTGGGCGTGAGGAATGGATCGAAGACTTCATTCATGCCTGCAGTTCTGGTTCGGGGACAGCGGAGTTAATATTGCGCGTCCCGGATATGATTCCTGTCAGTTTGAGACCCTGTCTCTCCAGGGCCTTACGGTCAGCATCTCCACCCGTTCTTATTTCTATTGATGCTCCAAGAAAGCCGATAGTGGCTGGTCAACTTCCTGCGGATCCGGACGTTCTTCCTGTTTTGGCTCAAAGAACACGCTGCTTTGATCTGATTCTGGAAATGGGGGGAGATCCTCCTTGGAGAACAGACTGGCTTGAAATAAGGGCTGCCGCTGCGCCGATATGGTGGGCTCGGGAGTTTGACTTCCCGAGGTCATCTATCGATTACATGGGAAGAAATTTTCCTGATCTCGAATCGCTTCCGGTGATCGCTTTGGAGTCCATTATAGTTGAGCGTGGTCGACGGGATCTGAAGAGATTGCTCGACAGAATTTCCCGTCGAAGAGGCGGAGGCTGGGACAGGCTTGGAGAACTCCTCCGAGTGACCGGCCAACCCCCAAAAGTCCTCCAATCATCAGGAGATCGGACTCTCTAAGTCCGAGGAGAATTAACTTGTACCTGAAAAAGATACACCTTGCGGGCTTCAAGTCGTTCGCTGATCCGGTCCAGTTTGATTTCGACCCGGGAACCAGCGCTGTTGTGGGGCCAAATGGATGCGGAAAATCAAACGTCGTGGATGCCTTTCGTTGGGTTTTGGGAGAGCGATCTGCCAAGGGTCTACGTGGATCTGAGATGTTGGATGTGATCTTCAAAGGCACATCGAAGAGAGCTGCACACTCCAGGGCGGAAGTCAGACTCCTGTTTGATAATGAAGATGGCACTTTGCCGATTGAAACCGCAGAGGTCGAAATCGGCCGGATTCTTTTACGCGATGGAACCAGTGAATACGAAATCAATCGTCGTCGTTGTCGTCTTAAAGACATTTTGGCGATTTTTGCTGATACCGGCATCGGTGCGGACGGCTATTCCGTATTGGGTCAGGGGCAGGTGGATTCATTCCTGAATGCCAATGCTCAAGAACGCCGCAAAATTTTCGAGGAAGCCGCTGGAATCTCTAGTTTTCGTAAACAGAGATCTGAAACAATTAATCGACTCGATCGATCAGAGCGTGAATTAACTCGGGTGACGGATCAACTCTCTGAAATTGAGAGAAGAATTCGCAGCCTGAAAATGCAGGCAGGTAAGGCGAGGAAATTTGTTGAGGATCGTGATCGCTTCCGACATGTAAGTACTGTGTTGGCGGCTGACGATGTTGAGAAACTGAACTACGAGCAAGAATCTCTTAAATTCCGATTGAGCTGGCGAAATACACTTCGGGAATTGATCGCTGAAGTTTCGACCCAACTCGATAGTAGCGTGGAAAAAGTTCGAAATGATATAGAGGTACTTCATCGTCAACTTGAGGAAGTACGTCAAGTTGAGACTGAAAAACGCGTTGCGTTACAGGGAATCGAAGGACGACGCGCCCAAATGAAAGATCAACAAGATCAGGGGCATATTCGTAATGAGGACCGGCAGCGACAGCTTGAAGAACTTGTAATTGTTGAAGAAGATTATCGTCAGAGGCGTACTGAAGCACGCAGCCGTATTCGAGAAGCGATCACGGAACTTCGCCAATTACGTCAACTTCTTGCTGAATTGAAGAAGGATCATGCTCTTCAGTTGTCAAAACAGGAAGAGTTGGACTCGACTATTCGAGATCTTAAAGATCAAGATCTCGGACTGGTGTTTGAGCAATCCCGCTTGCGTAACTCAATGGCCTCACACGAAGGTGACTTGAGAGGCCAAGATGCGATCAGGGAACGCAGAACTTCTGAGGACCTTGAAAATCGTAAGCAACAATCTGAAGTTGAAGTTCAGATTGAAGACCATGAAATTCGTATTCGAGAAGCTCACGCCAGTGAGCATGAGATGATGCTTCAAGCTGAAACTTTACGATTCGAAATCGGGTGCAGAACCGATATTCTCGGAGGAGCTCGCAAGAAGTTGACGGAAGTACGCGGTGAATTGGAATCTTCACATGGACGTCTTCAGTTACTGAAAGACCTAGAAGAGAATCTCGAAGGGCTTTCCAAGGGAACGCAGGGAATACTCAACAGCGAAGCTCCTGCTGCAGGGGATATTCGAGGCCTCTTAGCCAGGCTGATTGAGGCGGACCCTGAGACGGCTCATATGGTGGACGCCGTATTGGGAAGAATCCTGGAAACGGTTGTGTTCCAGGGGAGAACTCCCATCGAACAAAGAATTCGTGCCATCACTGGTATTCTCGAAGGAGAGGCCGTGAATTTCGTCTCATTAGAAGACGATCTGAAAGCACATACATCTCGGGAACATGGAAAACTACCTGCAGATGTTGAGACTCTCGCCGCGCGAGTGAGTTGTGAGAGGCTTTGCCGCCCCATCGTCGATGCTTTGCTCGATGAAGTTCTCGTTGCGCAAGATCTTAAAGATGCACTGGAACTTCGGAAGTCCTTCCCTGGACACCGAGTCGTCACCACTGAGGGTCACGTGATTGAGCCTTGGGGTGCAGTGAAAATTCCTGCGGTCAATAAATCGGGCTTGGTGTCTCGTCAGGTAGAAATGAATCACCTTAAGGACAGAGTTGCTGAGCTTTCTTCCGACTTGGAAGAGGTGTCTCAGCAAGGGGATTCCTTGGAGGAGTCGATCGCGGCTCGTCAGGGAGAGTTGCAAAGACTCGAACGGGAAATGAGCCGGTCAAAGCTTGAGGCCGAGCATGCTCTAGGAGAGCGCAAAAGGTGTCGAGAGACATTAAAGCGTATTTCCGATCGTCGTTCTTCTCTGAAGGTGGATATACAAAAAGCTGAGCAATTGACCTCAGAGTTGAAGACGCTGAAGGATCTTGCGAGCCAACAGCTCGCAGACATCGATGCCAAGAAGGCTCAAATCGTCTCAAAGTTAGAGTCCTCCGAGAAAGCCCTCGAGCCTCTCGCTGAAAGTCTGTCCTTGTTGGAATCTCAAATCCAGACGAAGTCTCTGGAAGCGACCCGGGCTCAAGAGCGCATCTCTTCTGATTGGCGCGAGCAGCGTCGATTGGCGGATGAGATGGAGCAGAGGCTCGTTCAGAGAGAGCGAATCCTTAAAGATATTGTGTCAGAACAAAATCAAATTGACCTATCGATAGAAGATCTGAAGAAATTGGATACGGAAGAAACTCGTCTCCAAGCGGAATTGGCGACCGCCTCTGAGGGGCGAAATGAGTTGGATGTGCGTCTCAACAGTGCCAGATCGACGCGTGGCCAGTTTGAAAAGAAAGTCAAAGAGTGTCGAGTTCGCGGTGACCAGATCCGTGAAGGGCGAGAGTCCGATCTTCTCGCTGAAAATGAATGCAAGGTTCGAATAGAAGGAATCCAAGAGAAGATCAAAGAAGATCTTGAAATGGATCTCGAAGAAGCGCCGATTCAAGAGTGGCGTGCACTTCTTATTGAAGAAGATGAGTCGTCTGAAGATTTCTCTAATCGTCTTCGTTCCGATTATCAATCGTTACAAGATCGTATTCGTCGTAACTCCAACGTCAATCTTCAAGCGGTCGAGGAACTGGAGACAGAAGAATCACGATTCGAAGAGATCACCGGAAAGATTGAGGATCTGACTCAATCGAGAGATCTTATTATGGAAGCGATTGCAACACTCGATGACCAGTGCAGAACGCTATTCCATGAATCCTTCGAGAAGGTTCGTGGTCATTTCCAAGAGATTTTCTCCCTGATGTTCAACGGTGGAACTGCAGATCTTAGGCTTGATGATGAATCCGATCCCCTGGAAGCAGGTATCGAAGTCATCGCTAAGCCTCCAGGGAAAAGAATTTCCAGTTTGCGTTTACTCTCCGGCGGAGAAAGGGCCTTGACTGCCATCTCGGTGATCTTTGCCTTGTTCAAAACTCGACCTAGTCCGTTCTGTATCCTCGACGAAGTGGACGCGCCTCTTGATGAACAAAACACCCGCAGGTTTGTCAGGGTTCTTCAAGAATTTGCTCAAAATTCCCAGTTCCTTGTGATCACTCACAGTCGTGTGACCATGGCAGAAGCCGAGCGACTCTATGGTGTTACGATGGAGGAGCAGGGAGTGTCCCGCAGAGTCGTGGTCAAGATCGATGACGCGGAAGATTGGATGTCCACCAATGCCGATGAGTACAAGGTGGGAGACCGCGCCAAGTCTAAAGGTGGAAAGTCCATTTTTGACCGGGGTGGATCTGCTGTCGCATCTGACCCTGTGATCTAAAACTGTCTTCAGAGCCCTCTGTAGGCCCATACGGATAGAATCGCGGGTTGCAATAACCAGCGAGAAAGTCTCCCGTTTGACGATTTTCCCGACTCCGGGCTAGTCTTCATTGACGACGAACTATTACCGAGTTTCGGAAAGGATTGCTTCTTTCTGATCGTGACTCTGAGGTCACCGGTGGTCGTCATTGAAGACTCGCAGTGGACGGGGAGCCGATTTTGTCGACTACGGATCGTTTCGACCCGATTGTTGGGAATAGTTCAATGGTCCAGGATCTCTGGGCTTTCGTCCTCAAGACGAGTGATTTGCGGACTCCCGTTAAATTGGTAGGGCCGGATGGCGTCGGTAAGAAGCTGACAGCCCGAAAAATCCATGCCTCCGGATCCATCGCTGGCGCACGCCTGCGCTTTCTTGATGGCGAAAATCTAAACCTCGACACGATACTCGACGCCTCGGATGGTCATGACTTCCTGAATCGATCAGGCACTGTCTACATCGGTCGGGCGGAGTGCCTTTCTTCGAAATTCATAACAGCTCTCTCCAATAAGATGAGATCTGAGCCGTTGCAATTACCTAGATTCATTTTTGGTTTCAGGAGTATTCCGGTGGGTGATACCGATCGCTCTTTGGAGAACATGAAAAAAATGGAGACCTTTGTTTTGACACCCTTGTCAGAACGAATAGAAGACATCTCTCCTATCGCCAGATACCGAATCTGGACTCTGTCGCTCAAAGAAGACTTTACCCAGAGATGGGAAGAGTTTGAACGAACGGTTCTTCCCGAGTTGTTGACAAGACAATGGGGTGGGAATGTTGAAGAGCTATTAGATGTCGTTTCTCGCTATTGCGAACTTTCAGCAAGCGAGCATGGAACACGACTCGTCGGGGAAATTAATTCCTCAGTGTCTTCACATTGGCTCAAAGAGCAGATCGAAAAGATGCACGAAAAGCTACTTCAGCGATGGGAACACGAAGATTCTATGGTGGAACCCGTTCTTTCGTCGAGAGACGGAGGGGTGCGATGAAGATTGAAGAATTGAAAATCTTGGTAGCGGACGATGATCCGGGTGCAAGAGAGTTGGTATCCGCCATTCTTTCTGCTGACGGTTGGCCTGAACCTGTCCTTGTAGAGGACGGTGAAAGAGCTTTGGAACAGATCCGGGCGCAGCACTGGGATATTCTCGTGACTGATCTCGATATGCCCAGAATGCGTGGGGACGACCTTGTAAGAAATGCGATCCAGGAAGACCCTGACTTGAGCATCGTCGTTACGACCGGAGACGGTACCGTACAAAATGCAGTCGACCTCATGAAGTCCGGTGCTACTGACTTCATCGCAAAACCTTATGACGTCGATGATTTCATCGCCTCGATGCAAAGAGCTCGAATGAGAGCTTTGAACATCCACGAAGTCAAAGGAATGCGTGATACGGTTGAAGCCCTGCTCGTCGCTTTGGAGAGCAAGGATAAATACCTCAATGGACATTCAGTTCGAGTTCGCAATATGGCAATAAAACTCGGAGCCCTTGCTGGGCTCGATCGAGGCCAGTTGAGAATCCTTGGATACGCAGCTCTTCTTCATGACGTCGGAAAAATCGGAGTCCACGAAGACATTCTCAACAAAACAGACAAACTTACGGATGAAGAATATAAAGCCATCCAGCGCCACCCTGAAATATCAGCGGAAATTATTGCGCCGGTGCCATTCCTCAATCCAAGCGTCAATGCTGTGCGTCATCATCATGAAAGATGGGATGGACGCGGATATCCAGACGGTCTCAGCGGAGAGCAGATTCCCCTTATGGCGAGAATCATTTCCGTCGTCGATGCATTTGATGCCATGACTAGCGACAGATCCTATCGTTCTGCTCTTTCACACGAAGTGGCACTGCAGAAGATTCAATCAGGTAAGGGGGAACAATTTGATCCCCGCATTGCCGACCTTTTTGACCATCACAAGGACGAGATACTCGTCAGGGAGGAAGTGACCCCATGAGTCATTCACTAACCGATTCGGGCGCAGCCCATAAACCGTCAATCTTACGTTTGCCGGTCTTTAATGAGTCCGGAGGCAATGACACCTTCGTTGCCGGAAATGATCCCAGAACCCTCAGGGTTTTGAGAACGCTATCTGCAGTTTCTCCTACGGATTCGACGATATTGATCGAAGGAGAAAGTGGGACTGGTAAAGATCTCGTAGCACGTTTGGTTCACCAAACGAGTAAGAAATCCAAGGGGCCTTGGGTGACACTGAACTGCGGTGCCATTCCCCAGTCTCTCGTTGAGAGCGAACTTTTTGGCGCACTTAAGGGGTCATACACAGGCATCGATAAAGACAAAACCGGATTGATTGAAAGAGCCCATGGAGGAACTCTATTCCTCGACGAAATCGGAGAACTTCCGATGGAGGCTCAAGTAAAATTGCTCCGAGTTTTACAGTCAGGTCGTATTCGTGCCGTGGGTTCCAACGAAGACAAAGCTGTCGACGTACGGATTATTGCTGCTACTAATCGCGACTTGAGAGAAGAAGTCAATGCCGGTCGTTTCCGTCTGGATCTCTTCTACCGAATCCATGTGGTTCATGTAGAGTTGATTCCATTGCGTGATCGTGAGATGGAATTTCCACATTTGGTGGAGGCTATCCTCGATAACTTGCGCAATAAGGGCATCAATGTTCCGGATCTTCGTTCAAATGCCATCGAGGTATTGATCCAGCACTCTTGGCCAGGCAACATCCGGGAACTTGAAAATGTTCTCGAACGGTCTGTGTTATTGAGTGGGGGAGAACCGATTGATGGCGTTGCGATTCGGGAGCAAATCGCGAATGCACCGCAGCCCATGATCGAAAAGAGTCTGGTGAATAGCCCCAGCGCTGAGGGTTACCCCGTGACACTTTCTCTGACTGAAGTGACAGATGCTCATATTCAGAAAGTTTTGGATCATCACGGTGGAAACAAGACTCGTGCTGCTCGTGATCTGGGTGTAAACGTGAAAACCATCTACAACAGAACGGTGGCACGTGCGAAAGAGAATGAATCTTCAAACCCAGGAAGCGCGCTATAAGTAACTGAATACAGAGCGGGGAGGCTAGAGTCCGGTCGGGTCGATGACCAGAGCGATCATCTTGCCTCTCCGCTCGATTTGTATCACAACCGGTGCGCCCGAATTTAATTGACCCAGACTATTCGTATGCGACGAAATGACAGCTCCTATTGAAGAGAAGTCTATCGACTGGCCGTTGACCATTTTGAGTCGGTCGTCGTCTTTGAGCCCCACCTTGTCGAGCAAGCACCCCGCCTGAATATTGAAGATTTTAAGAGATCCATCTTCCATCAATTGGCTGGAAGCGTTCATCAACTCTTGTTGACACTCAGTACGATTTCCAAGTTTCTTCAGTAATGGGCGATTGATTCTGAAGACTTCCGATTGGGGAGTTCTTCTTGAGGAGGTGGGGCTTTCCGGATTCGGTGCAGGAAGCATATTCTCATTGAGAGAGTTGATCTGATCTGGAGTCAGGTTTTTACGTAGTTCTTCTATAGAAATACGCTCCGATTTGAGAGCCACATCTGGAATCGAACTCGGGAGCCCGATGACCAAACCCCAAGTGAGAGCCAAGAGCATAATGAGGGTCAATATACCCCAAAGAATTTTGTCGATGAGATTCAAGGAATTCTCCTTCTGATGGGCTCCACGGGGAGACCTGCCTGAGGTCCGACTATACTCGAAAGGCGGATTTGTTTCATGATTCCCCGAACTCGAGCGGGAATTCTAGCCGATTCAGTAATTAGGGTTTTGAGCCCAGTTGCCTGTATATGGGTGTGTATCGGAAGTAAGTCTCGAAGGTGAGGACTCCTAGGGCTGTTTGAGCCACCCGACCCCCTGCTTTGCCGATCCAATTGGGATCTGGGTCCCATGAGCCCCGCTGTTCTCCAACAGTGTGCTGCATTGGAAGTACGAATTCCTGCAAAGAAGAGTTCCAGGTATCCCACGCTGCTCCACCGACGTGAAAAAGGGCCAAGGTGGCTGTGTACCAATAGTACATCGATTGAGGTTCCCGATCCCAATCTTCACGTTCAGTAGGGGCGGGTAGATGTCTCAGCAGGTCAGCCGAGATTTGACGACTTTGAAGTGAGTGTGGAGATTCACCATGAATGATGCGAGTCAGGAGACCTACCGCATCGATCCCGTAACCTCCACGACCTCGACCTCGACCTCTGTCTGCATAAGTTGCTCGTCCAGAGGGTTTGATCGAACGTTGAAGAAAACGATTCAGTTTTTCAGTGAGGCGATGAGATGGAAGGAACCCCAGTTTGCGTCCTGCTTGTATCGCCAAGACTTGCCAGCCTGTGATGGAGAGATCATTTCGTAAAGTCGGAGAGGGAAAGTAATCCCAGCCACCACCCGGTTGTTGTGCCTCTTCGATGAAAGTCAGGGCGAGGAGAGCTTTCTTTTCAATGACGGGGTCCCGCATCAATTGAGCTGCTTCACATAAAGCGAATGTCGCGATGCCGTGATCGTACATATTGCGAGGTGAATCTCCTTTGGCACTTCGAATACACCCCGTCTTATCTTGGTGGTCGATCAGCCATGAAAGAGCAAGGAACGCGGACTGTTCTCTTGTACTTCCACTTGCAGAGGGGACGTGTCCATCTCCGAGAAGGGCGAGCAATGCCAAGCTTGTGATACCTGCTTGGTGCTCGGCATATCCAAGACCATCGCAGGGGTTTTCAGTATCGGCGCATCGCTTGTCAAAGCGTTCAGGTGCCCAATTCCCTTCCGGTGATTGATGTCGTATGAGCCAGTCGATTCCTGCGGCTACTGCGGATTCGGTTTGGGCATTTCCTCCGTGAAGAGAGAGGGCTTTCACTCTCCCTTTGCCGGTTCTTCCGGTGGGAGTGTGGGAAGAGTCTGCATCGGAAGAAAAGACTTTGGGTTGTGTTTGTGCCTCGGTGTTACCGGGAGGAGAGGGGTCGCTGATTTCTTCAGTATCAGGGACCGGGAGAACAGGTTTCTCTTCAGTGATTTCTGGTGGAGTCTTCTCCGGTGTTGGTGTTTCTTTTTCAGGTTGCGATTCTTCCCGAGGAATATAACGGATCACGAGTCGCGATGGCTCAGGGGGAGGGCTGGGTTGGGGTGTCAGGAACGGAATAAGAATGAGTAACAAGACCAGATGAAAGACGGCTGACCCCACTGTGGAGGCGAAGGGGTCCTCAGGAGTTTTAGCGATTTCTCTGGCAAGATGTTTTCCACGTTGGGGAGCGATACGGTTTGGTTTTGCACTGCTTTTTCGGGAGTCTACTCGTTTGTTGTGGGGGGACGGAGATACGGGAAATTTCTTTTGGCTGGAAGCTCTAGGCGCCGTTTTCTTCTGGGAAGTCGCATCGACCCTCTTCTCTCTGGGGCGAAGGGGGGGCTTCGCTTTTTTGGGCGATCCCTTCTCAGCAGCTGGGTGATGTGTTTTGGGTTGAGGGTGATGTGCTTTGGGTGGAGAGTGAGATGGTTTCTCGGTGACGGACCGCCGACTCGTGGAGGGCGATGCCGACATCGAAGAGGGCTTTTTCCTCCACCGTGTCAGAAATCGGCGAAAAGCACCGATTTCACGGGAAAAGATGCGTTCTATCAGACGCCTCAATCGGTTCCTTCCCTCTCAAAGTACTCTGAGAGCCTTTTCGAGCCGTGTCAGTGGGTGGGAGCGACTTTAAACGGGAGGGAAGACCCTTCCCGAGATGCCGGCTGAAATATCCCATCCGGCTCAAAAACCTCTACGGGACCCCGAGCCACCCCTATATTGCAGTCCCGAATGAGTGAACGCCAGTCTCCTGAACTTGACTCCCCGAGACCTCGGGATACGATACCTTGCTGTTGCGAAGGCCTTTTGTGAATATGCTGTGGAAGTGGCGAGTTGCTCCTGACGGAGTCCATTTACCATTTTCTTCTCGGGGGGATTTATGACTCCTGAGATGATTCCGCAGGTTGCCTTTTCAGTGAAGGTGATTCCTGGAAAACAGGTCGATCCGATTCGACGGGGTCGTGTCATAGTTGGCACAAGTCGATGTGGGATCGTCAAGTTTTCTCGAGGTGTGAACCGGGATGTTCTCCCGGTTTATCACTGATAATGAACCCGGAGAAGGGTATTTGAGGTGATTTGATGAACTGGCTTGAAGTTTGCTTCAAGTCTCATGCCCTCCCTCCTTGATGGAGGGGACGACGTGAAAACAGTGGCATAGATATCACCGCAGTTTTGCAAGAGGTCTGGTGTAAGTGACAGCATGTGAGGATCAGAAAAGGGACGACAACGGGGAAAGCGAACAACGCACTCCTTCTTTCTCGACCCGTTTTCTCGACGCCTCAAAGTTGATTCTGACTGATGGAAATGAAGCAGACAGCCTCGGCTTTGGATATCCCATCCAAAGGTCGCCCAACGTGATGCCTTTTTAGTGGTGTCATGCATCCGAGGGAAAGGAGAGCCCCCGTGCTCGACGCTCAGAGGTTCACCGGATCCATCCGGCCGATACTTTTACTGATCATTTTGGCCACCGTTCTCGGGGGTTGCGATACCGGACAACGATTCGGAGCTCAATTTGGGGATCCAGTCATTACAGATCCTCCACCCGAGCCACCACCGCCGGTCTGTGACCAGCCACTGGTGAATGCGGTGGGCCCAGTCATCGGTCAGGCAGGAAGTTTGATCACCTTTACTGGGGTCAACTTCTCTGACACCCCCGGTGGTAACAGGGTTGTCATGTCCAGTTTCAGTGGAGAAGTTTCCATTGATGCTCTGATCATAAACTTCAATGTCACTCCCGAAGATCCCACGGATCCAGCCTCATGTGGTGCTGTGTCGACCTTGACCGCTATGGTTCCAGGTGGAGTGCGCAGCGGACCTGTCACTCTTTTCGTGGATGGCATCAATGCCGGTGCAGGTATCTTCACCGCAGCTCCCGAAATTATCGGGTATGCCGTCGGTGATGGGGGTAACCAACTTTTGGCGAATGCCGGAGGTCAGATCATTCCAGAAGTCGTCGTCATATATGGATACAACATGATCGGTGTCACAGGAGCCACAGTCGATGATGGAACTTCATCGATCCCTGCAGACAGCGTCACGGCTGGAACTCCGAACACTGCCAACTACAACGTCCCGCCAGAGATGGAAGCGATCACCGTGGAGATTCCGGGTGGCATCATTCCATCCGGTGACACCTCTGCCTTGAGGATGAGTCTGCAGGCTTCCACAACAGGTTTGCCTTTGAACAGTTCCAGTATTGACGTTCCTTTGGTCACAGCGGTGGCGGCCGGTGAATTTTCGGACATGCCTCCTTACGTGACAGCGGGTCTCGTTCCTGCTGGTGTTCGTTCGGGTGTCGTGCCCCTCAAATTTGTCGTGGGCTGTTTTCCTGCTAAAGGTCGCTTCGACTTCATTCCGGAGTTCGAAAATCCGGCCAACTCTGGGACTTGGCTACCTTGCTCGAGTTTTGACGATCCCACTTCCGATTTCTCAGGAGTTGGATTTTGTCCAGGAAGCCTGCTCTTGGCGGAGCAGACTCCTTACGCCGTCAATGGTGGTACGGAGATGGTCTTCATGTGGGACAGTTTCCTTGACCTTCCTGATACTGGCGGACCGACTCCGATTAGAATCAGAGTCGCCGCTGATAATCCCGTTCCTGTGACTGCGCTCAGTGATGATGCGGGCGTTTGGGAATCGGGGATTATGCTGATTCAAAATGACTCTTCCGTGATTGAGGGCGGTACGGTTTTCGAGCCTTTCGATAATCCAGCCAACTTCGATTTCTCAGGGGGCGGCACAGCGATTTGGGGATCAGGTCAACTGAGCTTTAATCCTGCATCCAACGAAACAAATTTCAGCGGTGATACAGGCCTCGGTACTGTCGACGTCGTGTTACTGGCTGAAAATGTTTACGAATTGAATCAGGGCAATGGCTCGATTTTCAACGTGACAGATGAGTTCAATGTGTTTGAGGTTCTTCCCATCGGCCCTGTGCCTGGGGAATTCCATGTACGAACCATGATCATTGAGCAGGGTGCGATTCTCACATTCCCGAATCCGCAGCCGACTCCATTGATCTTCCGTTGCGCAGGTACCGGAGATTCGAATGACCTCGTGTTCTCATTGGCCGCCAATCTCGATTTCTCGGGACAAGATGGAACCAATGGCGACAACAACAATGGAGGTTTAGGAGGTCTTCCCGGACCCGGTGGTGGTCAAGGGGGAGACGGCGGAACTATCACTGTCGACGGAGCGACTCAAACCGTCGACACCATCACTCCAGCTACCGATGGTGAGTTCGGAGGAACAGCCGGTAGCGATGTTGAAATCATCATTCCTGCAGCTATCTTTGTCGCCCGTCCCGGAAGCGGCGGCGGCGGCGGCGGTGGATCTGCGGGTGAAGATGCCATCAACGATAACTCCTTTACTTCAGTGAATCGCGGTTTCAACGGTCGCGGTGGTGCGCCCATCACTGACCCGCTGGGATTGAATCTTTCTGGTGGAGGCGGGGGAGCAGGTGGCGGATCAGGTATTCGTCGTCAGCCCACTACGGCTCCTCCGATTGTCAATAATGGCGGCGGTGGCGGAGGTGGTGGCGGTGCCATCATGGTCGTAGCCGATGGTGCTGTGCGTATCACGGGTGAAATTTTGCTCAATGGAGGCGCAGGCCTGACGGGCGTCGCCGGAGCGAACTCCGGAGCCGGTGGTGGAGGAGGCGGGGGAACTCTCGTCGTCCGTTCTAGTGGTAATCTGGAGATAGGATCGACAGCGATCATTTCCGCGATGGGTGGACCCGGCGGAAACCAGACGACAACAGGCAACTTGATGCAAGCCGGTGACGGAGGAGAAGGACTGGTTCTCTTTGAGAGTAACGGCAGTCTTGTGGCTCCCGGCTCGATCGAGGAGGATTCACTGAATCCAACCTCGGCTCAAAGTGTGGGTTCATCCTTCGGCATCTCTTCAGGGGTGATCGAAGTGGGTAACGGAACTCAACAAGTGACCTTTGGACTGGCGGGCTCTCCGTACCTGATTGATACCGATACCGGATCGATCACGGATAACACTGCGACAGATCTCGGAATTCTCGGAACAGATGGAATCTTTGAGTTCGCCTCACTCGTCGTTCAGGACGGTGTTGAAATTAATACTCAGGGATCGAATGCCCTGTTCCTGAGATCACAGGGATTGGTCAACATTGCAGGAACCATCGATTTGAGTGGGCAAGCGGGAGAAGCTCCCGATCTGGTTGCCGTTCCACCGACCGGTGGAGCCGGGGGTACTCCCGGACCTGGCGGAGGATTCGGCGGAGCGGGTGGATCGGTGACGGATGCGTCGACCTTTACTCCTGGATCTGATGGAGGAATCCCTCCAGGCGTTCCTGTCGAGTTGATTGATACAGGAGTTCCTCCTGGTGGCGATCCCGGTGGAACAGTTCCTCCCGACCTCATTGCAGCACCGACAGGGGGTCAATCCACTGCCGGAGAACTTCCCCTCTGTACAGTCGGAGGAGGCGGTGGCGGTGGATACGCCGAGGATGGGGCCAACGGTACGGGTGCAGGAAATTGCGATCCTGTCTTCCCTCTGGCCGGCGATGGCGGATCCAACTATGGCGCGAGCTCTTTCCTCGTTCCTGATCCACTGATTCCGGGGCAAAGCATCGCCCTTGAGGTGGGTGGAGTCGGCGGAGCAGGTGGAGGTGCCCTCTTTAATACGGGGACGACCACAGCATTGGCCAGTACTGGTGGCGGAGGTGGCGGAGGCTACCTTGAGATCACAGCAGGTGGGCCACTGACGATCCAAGCAACCGCATTGATCAAGGCACGTGGCGGTAACTCTTACTTCGCACCTGAAGGTTGCGGAGCCGGTGGAGCCGGAGCAGGTGGAGCGATTCGAGTCAGAGGCAAGAGTGTTGTCGTGATCGAGCCGGGTGCCACACTCGACGTCCGTGGTGGCGAAGCGAATACCATCGCACCCGGTGGCTTATCCTATGATATTTCCAACTCAACCTCCTCTGGGGGCGAGGGCTCTCCAGGTTGGGTCAGGGTGGAAACTCCTCTTGGCTTCGCTGATGGCATCAATGTTCAACCGGAACCGATCAATAATGAGTTCTTCTCCTTCAGCAAGGAATTGAGTTCTGCATTCTCGGTGCCGTATCGATTGGTGACAGATTCCGGGATTACTCTGGGTCTCAACGAAATCTCGAACGGTGTCTTTACGCAGATCTCCGGAGATGGTGGCAACCTTGGTAATCTGAAGGTTCTTTACGAAGGATTCGCTGTTAGTGATACCAGCGGTGGATTGATCGGACCCTCATTGGGAGTCGTGAGTGACCCCGCAGCTTTGGGCGATAGAGCTGAGGCGATTCGAATGATTTTCCTTCTCTATCAGGATTTTGCCGGGGGCAGTTTCGCTCCCACCCTAGACAGTGCTGAAATCGATTTTTCTGAACCGATTCCAGTTCCGTAAGAGTCTTCGCTCAAATAAAGCCCATTGGGCTGAATAAGGCCCTGCCGGTGCATATCGGCAGGGCCTTTTTTCTTCTCCGGTGTATTACTCGCAAGAGTCCCATGTGTCCCCTAATATTAGTAGGGTTGGGATCTTCCCCGGTGTCACGTTGACCCAGTGGTTGATCTTGGAACTCGAGACAAAAGGGGGACAATCCATGTCCAGAATCGTCCACGTCGTCGGTACCGGTACCATCGGTGAGCCGCTTATTGGGCTATTGTGTCACTTTAAGGAGAAACTCGGAATCGACGAGGTCACTTTCAATAAGCGAAGTCCTCTCTATACCGACAGATCCAAGGTGAAAACGCTTCTCGACAGAGGAGCGAAGTTGTCCACTTCTTCCGAGGCGATGTCAGGGTTTGAGAAGTTAGGATTGAATGCTTCTCTGGAAACTCGTGAAGCGATTGAGCGATCTGCGGTAGTCATCGACTGCACTCCTTCTGGAGCAGGACTTGCGAACAAGTCCGAATTCTATGAAGGCGCATCCAGCGTGAAGGGATTCATCGCTCAAGGATCCGAATTCGGATTCGGAAAGATGTACGCTCGCGGGATCAATGACGATGCTCTCATTCCAGGCGAAGACAGATTTTTGCATGTAGTTTCTTGCAATACTCACAACCTTGCTGCGATTCTCAAAACATTAGCCATGGATAATGGGCGTCAGCCTCAAAACCTTGTCTCAGCAGACTTTGTTTGTATGAGAAGAGCGAATGACGTGAGTCAGGATGCTGGATTTGCACCGTCTCCGCAGGTCGGCAAGCACAAGGATAAAGAGTTTGGCACACACCATGCCAGAGATGCCCATCATTTGTTCAAGACGATGAATCTCAACTATCAAAACCTTTTCTCCAGCGCTGTGAAATTGAACTCTCAGTACATGCACACATTGCGCTTCAGAATTCGCGTCGAGAAAGATACTTCAGTCGAAGAGCTTCTCCAGCTCATCAAAGAAAATGACCGCTTAGCGGTGACCTATAAGAAATCTGCAAATCAGGTGTTCAGCTTTGGCCGTGATCATGGATTCTTCGGAAGAATCTTGAATCAGACTGTGATCCCGCATGAGACCCTTTCTGTTGTGGATGGTCGCTGGATTACGGGATTCTGCTTTACACCTCAGGATGGAAACAGTCTGCTCTCGTCCGTGGCGAGCACGAACTGGCTGCTGGATCCGGAAGACTATGAGTCTCGACTGCAGGTGCTCAAGCCTTGGTTCTTTGAAGAGGTCTAAAAATTTCTCGGAAAGAGTCAGGGTTTGTCGACATTCTCCACTTCTCCAGTGGGAGGAATTCCCTCTTGGAGGAGTGGAGAAAGTTCGATTTCTCCACCTGGAATCAGGTCTAGCTCTAGCCAACTGAGAACATTCTCAATCGGGTCTTCGGCAATTCCTTGATTGCCCAACGGGTTCTCTTGAAGTGATTCAAGAGATTCCATAACGACCACATTTCCTAAAGGGAAATCTTTCTCCAGAACATTTTCCATCAGATCTATAGCGTCACTCATTCCCAATCGGGCGAGAGCGAGAGCCGCCGCTTCTCTTCGAAGGAGGGGGAGTGGAGTGGCCAAGAGATCTCTACGAAGTCGTTCTTCAATTTGAGATCTTTGTTGAGGAAGATCATGGAGTGATATCCCTTCGAGAGCTTCTAGTGCCAGAGCGGCGGTTTCGCCCTCAATATGGGAATCTTCTAGCATCTCTAGGATAGCTTCGAAGGCAGGGTCTCCAATGCGTTGCAAAGATCGAATTGAGATACGCTGAAGCATCTCATCTTCTTCCCGCAGAGCTTGGAGAAACACTGAAGTTGCTGGCGCACTTCTCAGTTCTCCAAGAATGAGAGCCATGCAAAGTTCTCCAGGAAGAAATCCATCTTTTTCATCGATCAATTCCTGAATTCGTTCAATCATCTCTTGCTCTAGTTCAGGATCGTCGAAGACAACATTGATGAGTGTCATACAGGTCTCGGTGACCTGATCGAGATCTCCATGAAAGAGATTCATGAGACGGGGATCGAGTTGGGGTGAGTTATTTTCATTCATATCGCTATTGTCTCTCTTCAACGACAGTAATTCCAGCATCCTGGTGTCATGTCATGAACATTACTCACTGGATTCGCCGGATTCTCTGCTGTTTCGAGGCTCTGGAGCCGCTATATTTCAGCCATGATTGACCCGACTTTAAATCTCTCTGTCAGCCCACGAATCTGGTTGGGTATCCCGGGTCTCCATGTCGATACAAAGACATGCGCCCTGCTGGAAGAAATTCAGCCGGGCGGCATCATTCTCTTCAGCAGAAATATTAAAGATCCGATTCAGGTGGCCCGTCTCACCTCTGATCTTCGGCAGTTACTTGGCTCCCACTTACATATCTGTATCGATCAGGAGGGTGGTAGGGTGGTCCGGTTTCCGGACGGACTGACATTCTTCCCTGGAAATCTAGCGCTAGGCTCCATGGCGATGAATGACTTTGAAAGAGCGAGTCAGTTGGCGTGGTTGCAAGGATGGTATTCCGGAGAAGAGCTTTCTGATTTGGGGATAGATGTCAATCTTGCTCCCTGCGTCGATCTGCTTTCGTCTCCCGAGTCGCGAGGAATAGGATCTCGTTCATTTGGCTCTCAACCCGAAATCGCAGGCCAGTTGGCTTCTGAAATCGGTGCCGGACACAGAGCTGCAGGGGTTCATGATTGCTGGAAGCATTTTCCAGGATTGGGTCGAGTGAAAGTGGATCCGCATTTCGGTCTACCGGTGACTCCAAAACAAGGGTGCGAAAATGATCTTCTTCCGTTTCAGAAAGCTGCTGTGTCCGGAGCCTCCATCGTCATGACAAGTCATGTGATCGCAGAAGCTTTCGATGCTCAACAACCTGTGACCACCTCGAAGACGGCACTTCGATCGCTACGAGAGGATCTTGGTTTTACGGGTGTCATCATGACGGATTGTATCGAGATGGGTGGAGTCTCTGATCAGCCCGTTGAGTCTGTTGTGAAAGGTGCCATCGAGGCCGGGCACGATATTATTCTCGTCAGTCATACGCCGGATATTCAGCGTCGAGTCTATCGGCATCTGCTGGAAATCATTCCCGAGGACTCACCGGAGCATATCGAGGCCCTCAAGAGAGTCTCGAGTCTCAGCAAAGAGCGTTCTTCGTCTGCTGTATTCAGCGCTGAAGAGAAGGATTCCAGAGTGACGGATTTATCCGCCAGTGAGGTGGCTCGTGAGATTTGCAGAGGGGGAGTTTCCTTGTTGTCGGGCGATCTACCGGAGTGTCCTTTGATAGGGGATTGGCTCCTGATGACTCCAGAGACACTTTCAGGGAGCCCAGTTGAGGACCCACTGCCGGTGAAAGAGTTAGACCTGTTGTTTCAAAATATTTCGGCTTGTTCTCATAAGGAGACGATCAGTGTCGATTTGGATAATGATCGTATTCACCAGGTTCTCGATGTTGCGAAGGAGTATGACGGAGTGATTCTCGCAGTGAAGGGAATTCGTCATCATCCACAACTTCAGTATTTTAAAGATCTTTGTACCGAGATGATTTCAAAACTGGTGATCGTACTTTTGGAAGATCCGAGAGACTTACAGTCGCTGAATTTGGAGACACCTTCTCGGAATGGCATTCCTGTATTGTGTGCTCATGGTGGAAGGTCTCTGCATTTAGAAACTCTTGCCGAGGTTCTTGAAGGAAAGTTGAATCCTACAAGAAGTAATCCGATCGATTGATCTGATTCAGGGCTGATTTTCCAGGAAGATATCATGGGCAAAAAAATACCCCGGATACCAGCTCAGGTATCCGGGGTATTTAACGAAGAATCTTAAGCGGTCCTACAGACGCACGTATTCGAAATCGACGTCCTGACCATTGATGCCCCGTGATGGTGGAGCAATCCAGTTGGCCATTTTTCCAGGCTCCGTCACAGGGTGCATGATCGAAGTGAGGAAAGCATTGTCTTCAGTGTTGAGCATCCAGTCATTCATGTTGGCACGGAACTCAGCTTCTGTGACCAAATTCCCTTCGGGATCGAAGTGGTGGTCGGAGTAGATGCCCTGTGCCCTATGGAACCTTCTGCTAGGAAGTCTCAGGCGGACATCTAAGCCACTCTTTTCAAGAGTTCTATTCCACTTCCGCAATGCTCTTTCACAATCAGCGATGTACTCCTCACGGAGAACTTCGTTGAGTGTATTTCTGTAAGGCATCTCTTCTTCTACGACGATTCCATTTTTGACGATGGGGATGATTTTTATCCCATCCTTCATAATGTGATCTTCATAACGGCCTTGCTCTTTGAAGCGTCCTTTGAGGCCCTCGCCGAAGAAGTTCGCAGCATTGGAAGAGATTTCTCCTCCAAAAAGATCCAAGCTGTAACTGAACCAGTAGTTGATGGACCTCTGAATCATGTCGAGAGGAATACCACCGGCGGTCATGGGATCGCCATCCGTTTCAACGGTCAGTTCTGCACTCCGTTTGATAATGCGGTCGATACCGGTTTCGCCGACGAACAGGTGGTGTGCTTCCTCGGTCAGCATGAACTCACAGGTACGAGCGAGTGGTTCGAAACCACTCTCTGCGAGAGAGGCTAACTGGAATTTTCCGTCTCTATCGGTGAAGTGGGTGAAACTGAAGAATGAAAGCCAGTGATCACAAGGCTCATTGAAGGCATTGAGGATACGGGGCTTGTCTTCATCTCCGCTTCTTCGGCTGAGAAGTTCTTCCGCTTCGTCCCGTCCATCTTTCCCGAAGAATCGGAATAGAAGGTAAACCATGGCCCAGAGATGTCTTCCCTCTTCCACATTGACCTGAAAGAGGTTCCTCATGTCATAGAGTGAAGGAGCGATACTCCCCAAGAATCTCTGCTGCTCTACCGATGCCGGCTCGGTGTCTGCCTGGGTGACGATGATGCGTCGCAGGTTGCCGCGGTATTCCCCCGGAATCTCTTTCCAAGTGGGTTTCCCCATATGGTCGCCAAATCCGATGGTCCGTTCTCCTCCTCCATCGGGAGCGAGGAAAATTCCCCATCTGTAGTCGGGCATTTGGACGTAATCGAAATTGGCCCAGCCTCCCGCTTCTACCGAGACCGCAGTCCTCAGGTAGATATCTTTAGTCTGGTAACCCACAGGTCCCATGTCATTCCACCACTCCATGTAGAGTGGGAGCCAATGTTCTAAGGCTCGCTGGAGTCGTTTGTCGCTGGAAAGATCAACGTTATTGGGTATCTTTCCGTTTTGATCTACTTTGCTCAAGTCAGTCCCCCGTTCAAACCCTGTCCCAGGCGAACTCCGGTCTTTCCGGACGTCCGTATAGGGTCAAGGCTCCATTAGGTCCAGTTGCATTGGGTCGAATGAATATCCAGTTTTGCCATGCACTCAGTCTTCCAAAGACTTTGCTCTTTGTGTTCTCCGGTCCGGAGAATCGCAAGTTCGCTTCCATTCCCGTGAGTGAGTCGGGCGAGAGGCTGACACGTTCGTCGATGGCAACGGGAACCATGTCTTCATAATCAAACTCGTCTAGAGCTTCTGTAATCAATCCCATCTCTTCCGCTTCGGATGCGTCCATGCGATCGAACTTTCCGAGGCAGCTTTCAAGTAATTCGACTTCACCCAAAAGCCTGCAAGCTTGGCGGGTGATTCCTGTCGTCATTGGCAGTATTCCTTCGTTGATGGGGGAGCGTTGTACTTCAATCCCATCTTCATCGAGCATGTACTGACGATCACAAGCGAGAGCCAGTTCGAGCATGGTTCCACCGAAGCAGGAGTCACCCTCGATCAGAGCGAAGAAACTGCATGAAGTTCTTTCAACGCGCTGAATGACGTGGCTGAGAAGATGTGTGATTTGATCGACGAGCCAGTCGCCTTGATGATCGATGAGGATCTGATCCCAAGCTTTGATATCTTCGAGTTGACCCTTTGTTTTCAGCAACACGAGACCTGTGTCATGACGATTGACTCTGAGGTCTAGGATTGCGTCTTCGAGTTCACGAGCGAAGAGAAGGGGCCAGAACTGATCGCCAGCAGCATGTATCGCCTCAGCGGAGTCTGGGGCTCCTTCAGCAGAAGGGACCTGGATCACCAACTGTGCTGTTCTGCGTGCATTATCGTATTCCACGTGAAGAGTGGAATATTTACGCGTGTTGTCCTCGTCGACAAATGGGATTTCATTGAGGGTGATCCCGGTTCTGTCTGCTCTCCCGGGACGCTGCTCCCTGTGGGAGACGAGGTGTGCCGCGAGGGTGTCATTGAATTTTGATTTGGGTGCGATGGCGTCGACCAGTCCCCACTGAACAGCTTTTTTTCCTTTGAATCCTTCGGCGAGGGTGCAGAAGACGTCTGCACGATCTCGTCGAACTTTTCGCTTGTCCACGAGTCGGGTCAATCCACCGGTTCCTGGAAGAACACCCAGTAGTGGAGTTTCAGGAAGGCTGACAGCGCTGTTGCCATCGTCTACGAGCCAAATCTCTTCGCAGGCGAGGGCCAACTCATAGCCACCTCCAGCGCAGGGTCCTGTGATTGCACAGACCGTAGCTACGTCTGCTTGACTGGCCCAATCTTCGAGTTCGCAACGAGTTTCGTTGGTGAACTTACAGAAGTTGACTTTCCAAGCGTGACTGGAAACTCCCAGCATATGAATATTGGCGCCGGCACAGAATACTTGTTCGTGTGCGCTGCTGACCACCAGTGATGTGATCTCGGGGTGTTCAAATCGCAGTCTTCTGACAATGTCTGCCAACTCGATGTCCACACCTAGATCATACGAGTTCAACTTTAACTCGTACCCGTCCTTGAGAGGATGGTCCGGATTCACGTCCATAAAGATGCGCATCTCCTGGCCATCTTTCTCGATCTGCCAGTGGCGATAACGCGACGGGTTCGTCTGCAGGGAGATGTTCTCCGATATATTTTCCAATGTATTGTCCCTTTCCTGGTCCAAAGACAGGCCTATCCGGGAGGATAAATCTGGCTGAGGGGCTTTCGTGTTCCCAGAGGGCCGGGTCATGGCTCTGTGGGGCACGGTCGTAGCCTCTCCATCCTGCATGAATGGGACATTCGGAGCAACCTTTACGGGCATTCCGGGGGGGTCTTTCTTGATCATTATCCTGTCATACGATTTGCTGGAGCAGTTGGGTAGGCTTGGGATATGATCAGGGCCTGTAGGCCGGCTACCTTTCCGGCTAAGAAAGGATGGATTCGCACCATGAGGCGGACCCTTCTACACTCAAAAATACACCGTGCGACGGTGACAGGCGCTGACCTCGATTACGAGGGCAGTGTGACCGTCGATACAGACCTCCTGGAGGCTTCGGATATCATTCCTGGCCAACAGGTGCATATTTGGAATATCACCCGAGGGACCCGAATCGTCACGTATGCTCTTCCGGGAGAAGCGGGATCCGGGACCATCTGCATCAATGGTGCAGCGGCCCATCAGAATGACCCAGGGGACTTGGTCATTATCGCCAGTTGGGTTGAGGTCGAGGAATCCCGAGCTCGGGCTCATAAGCCGAGGGTCGTCAGGGTGGATTCAAAAAACCGAATCACCGGCTCCGAGGAGGAAATTCCCGGTCCGGATCAACCTCTCGAGCCTGAAATCGATCTCACTCACTGATCGATTTTCTCGACTTGAATCACTCCGGAGCATCCGGAGGTGGGGGGCAATTGGAACAGCAAGATCATTCAGCCATGGAACATCAGCAGGTGTTCAAGAAACTTTCCGTCAATGGAGAGCCTCATTCAGTAGGTTTTTCCGTGCATCATTCATTACTTGAAGTGCTTCGAGAGCAGATGCAACTGACCGGCACTAAGCATGGTTGTGAACTCGGAGAATGTGGAACCTGTACGGTTCTAATTGATGGACAACCGGTCCTCAGCTGCCTTGAGTTGGCGGTCGAGTGTGAGGGTCGAGAGATCACGACCGTTGAGGGAATGATGATCGGCAATGATCTTCATCCTCTCCAGGAAGCATTCGCAGATCTGGGTGCCGCGCAATGTGGATACTGCACACCAGGAATCCTCATGACCGCGAAGGCCTTGCTTGAGGAAAACCCAGCGCCCACACGCGATGAGGTCGTTTCCGCCTTGGCAGGAAATCTCTGTCGCTGCACCGGGTATCACAAAATTCTGGAGGGTATTGACTGGGCCGCAGCAAAAATGCGCGGGGACGAAGATTTTCGTCCGCCACGGGAGGCCATCTATGGAGATCCTCTTCCAGGAGAGGAGCCTTCGGATGCATGAACCGAGAGAATCCAACGATAAGAAGGCTGAGCGAAAAAGCCCTTCTAATGATGACCTGAATCTTGTCGGCACTCCTTTTCGAAGAGTGGATGGACGTGCGAAGGTGACCGGGCAGACCCGTTTTGCCGATGATCTTACTTTCCCTCGAATGGTCCACATGAAATTGGTTCGTTCGACTGTTCCTCATGCACGCATCGTGAGTATCGACACCAGCGCTGCTGAAAAAATGCCCGGTGTTCTGGGTTTCTTGACCGGTGAATCGATGCCTCATCCGTTTGGCATTCTTCCGGTGAGTCAGGACGAGCATGCACTCTGCGTGGACAAGGTTCGATTTGTAGGTGATCCAGTTGTCGCCATCGCTGCCATCACTGAAGAGCAGGCATACGAGGCTTCACTCGTGGTCAAAGTCGAATATGAATCTTTAGAGACGATCTCGAATGTCGAGGAGGCGATCTCGACTCCCGAGCCGCGTATTCATGAGTATGGCGATGAAGGTAATCTTCATAAGAAACTCTCGATGCAGTTCGGGGATACGGATGCCGGCTTTGAAGAAGCGGATGAGATTTTTGAAGACGTGATGTATTTCGAGGGCAATACTCATCTGCCGATGGAGCAACACGCGACTGTGGCTCTGACTGAGGAAACAGATCGAGTTACGGTTTATTCCTCGACGCAGACGCCTCATTACTTGCATCGATCTCTGACAAAAGTACTGGAGATTCCAGCGGCTAGAATCAGAGTCATCGCTTGTCCTAATGGGGGTGGTTTTGGCGGTAAGAGTGATCCTTTCAACCATGAGATCTGCGCCGCAAAAATGTCCCTGAAGCTGGGACGTCCAGTGAAGATCAGTCTCTCTCGGGAAGAGGTCTTTTACTGCCACAGAGGTCGTCACCCCGTATTGATGAAAATCAAAACCGGTGTGAAAAAAGATGGAACCTTAACCTCCCAGCATCTGCAAACGGCTCTCGATGGAGGGGCTTACGGCAGTTACGGAGTGGCGAGCACTTATTACACAGGTGCTTTGCAAACAGTGACCTACAACCTTCCTAAATATCGATTCGATAGTATTCGTGCCTTCACCAATAAAGCTCCTTGTGGCCCCAAGCGTGGTCATGGAACGCCGCAACCCCGTTTTGCATACGAGGTTCATCTCGATAAGATTGCGCACAAGTTAGGTATCGATCCTGCAGAAATACGAATGCAGCAACTCGTCGATCCAGAGAGTGTGACATCGAATTGGCTCAAAGTGGGTTCGATGGGATTGGGCAAATGTATCGAAGCTGTGGTGGAAGGCAGTGGGTGGAAGGAACGCCACGGCAATCTTCCGGATGGTCATGGCCTAGGTCTCGCCTGTGGTTCTTATCTGAGCGGCGCAGGTTTGCCCATCTATTGGAATCACATGCCTCAGTCAGGTGTTCAACTTCAATTGGACAGGTCAGGGGGAGTCGCCCTCTTCTGTGGAGAAACAGAGATCGGCCAAGGATCTGATTCCGTTATCGCGGCGATCACTGCTGAGGTTCTGGGCATCGACCTTAAAGATATTCGATTGTGCGTGGCAGATACCGATCTGACTCCCGTCGATCTGGGCAGCTACTCCTCCAGAGTGACACTGATGGCGGGCAATGCTGCCTTGCAGGCTGCGGAGCGAGCTCGTGATCTGGTGGCCAAAGGAGCCGCAGAAGAACTGAAGGTTCCTGCAAAGGAACTGGTCTTCGCTGAAGGACGTGTTTTTCATGGAGAAAATCCTGATACGAGCATGTCCTGGCAGGATGCCGTGATTGCAGCAGAATCCCGCTTCGGAACTTTGGGAACGACCGGCAGTTACGTTCCTCCTCGTTCGCCGGGCCGATACCGGGGAGCAGGAGTCGGTCCTTCACCTGCCTATAGTTATAGTGCAGCGGTGGTCGAAACCCGGGTCGATCGTGAGACCGGCATCTATCGCGTCGAGCACGTATGGATGGCTCATGACGTGGGTAAATGCATCAATCCAGCGATGGTCATGGGGCAGATTGAGGGCAGTGTCTACATGGGACTGGGTGAAGCGATGATGGAAGAACAAGTTTACAGACGTCTTCCCAAGAAAAGATCCAACGCCCTTGTCCATAAGCATCCCTCACTTTTGGAATATAAGAGTCCGACCTTTGCAGATATGCCCCCAGTGACCTCATACATCATCGAAGACCCCGATCCCAATGGCCCGTTTGGCGCAAAGGAAGTGGGACAGGGTCCTCTGTTACCCATGATGCCTGCTGTCGCCAACTCGATCTTCGACGCGGTCGGAGTTCGCGTGGATCAGGTTCCCATCGCTCCGCATATGGTACGTCAGGCGATCGAAGCGAAAGATAAGGGGAAGGAAGGCCGTTTCGGGCCGAAGTCATTCCCCGAGATTGATTTTGGTACCCCGCTCAGAGTTCCGACTCCCGAAGAAGGTGGCGACGGTAAGGCCGTCAACATCGATGAAGCCGGAGTTCGTGATGGTACGGGGACTATGACTGAGAGAACAGATGCCGTGAAAGGAGGTGAGTGATGCTGAGACTCCCTGCGTTTTCATTCCACTCTCCTGAGACAGTGACTGAAGCGGCTCGCATTCTTGCGCAAGATCCTGGAAACACTCGGGTTGTTGCCGGCGGGACAGACCTTTGGCCCAACATGAAACGGCGTCACCAAGGGGCGAAGACGATCGTTTCCTTGCGCTCCATCCCAGAAATGAACGGGATCTGTGTCGATGATAAAGGCGGTGTCGTCATCGGAGCGACAACGACTCTTGATACCATCATTCGCAATGAAACGATGCAAGAGAAGTACCCGACGCTCGTGAAAGCGATCACCAGTATTTCAAGTCCAGTCCTTCGGAATGCCGGCACTATCGGGGGGAACTTGTGCCTCGATACCCGCTGCACCTACTACAACCAGAACGAAGAGTGGCGCCGGAGTATCTCCTACTGCATGAAAGCGGAAGGAGATGTTTGTTGGGTTGCTCCGAGTAGTCCTCGTTGTTGGGCGGTTTCCAGTGGTGATTCGGTTCCGATGCTGTGTGCATTAGGTGCAGAGATTTCACTTCACTCAGCCGATGGTGAGAGGGTGTTACCTCTCGCCGAATTGTTCAATGACGATGGTATGGATTACCTTTCCAAGCGGCCCGACGAAATATTGACGAGGGTTAGGATTCCTGCACCTTCCGGTGAACGCACTGGATATTGGAAATTACGCCGTCGGGGCTCCATCGACTATGGAGTGTTGAGCGTTGCAGCCGCCGCCTGGTGTAGTGGTGAGACCACCGATCGCATCGAGCTTTGGCTCGGTTCAGTGGGGAGTACCCCTGTCAGATGCGATGCGAGTATCGATCATTTGACGGGAAAGCCCCTGACTGCAGAAACCATTGCCGAAGCAGCGGCCATGGCTCGCAAAGGTGATGGTGCCAACCCTCTCGGGAACACCGACTTCGCCCCCCAATGGCGCGGCAAGATGATCGAGAAGTACGTCGAGGCTGTCCTTCGGGAAGTCGCAGGCTTACCGGTGGAGCGACTCGCTCCTCACCACGGTTAAGTTGGGGTTGTCGTTATCTTTTGCTTTCCTTGAAGTGCTGGATAGCGTTTTTCAGAACGCGGTCTTCGCCGTCCCGGGTATAAAACTCGGCAGCAGGTAGGATTTGTTCGTCGACCTCGATCCCGTTGCCGTCATAGAGTTTTCCGTTGGGACGGAAGCTGGCCATGGATGCACAGCGAACCTCAATCAACGAAACCGGCAGCGAGAAGCCCTGGGATCGAGCGCTACCTCCTGAAGAGGCGCTGCCTATCAGTGTGACCTGCGGCAGAATTTCGAGGGCGCCCAGAAAGATATCGGTGGCGCTGAAGCAGCCCGCATCCGAGAGCATCACCACGGGAGACTTGTAAGTGTATTCATCCTCATGACCGGTTTTTCCGAGGACGAGGGCGTGCCAAGAGCTGAAGCCCTTGGGGAGTTCCCACTCCGGATTGAAGTTCTTCATGGAGCGCTTGATGACTTTGCGTTGATCTTGGGTCCAGCGAGGACTGTCGACGGGAAGCATGAAGCGACGAGCAAGATGAGATTCGGAGAATTTCTTCGAGGTTCGATAAGCAGCAAAGTTCCCTACCCAAGGTTCTGAATCGTCAGTCACCAGATAACCGGCAAGAGTGATCAAGGCTTCACGACTGCCACCCCCATTTCCACGAACGTCGACGATGAGGCCGCGGGTCTTTTTAAAGCGATCCATCCAGCGACGGATTTCACTCACGGCTGCGCCATTCATTTGTGGGATTCTGAGGTATCCCACATTTTCGCTCAGGATACGGCTGTTGTTGGCAGGCCATTCACCGTAGGTCGGTCTTTGTTGGGTGGGGGTCACGGATAGGTCTTTCGTATTCTTTCCATCGAGCGAGCTCAGTTTTACCGCAAAAGGTCTCTTCATGGCCTCGATATCGAATCCACGCTGACTTTGCGGGTTCTCTTCAACGACGCGCCAAAGAGCGATCGACCGCATCGAACGAAGTGCTCGATTTTTTTTCAACTGGGGGCTGCCGTCGGCGATGAGCGGAGCCAACTTTTTGACGACGGCGTCGATGGGAGTCCCATCGATCTCGAGGATGATGGGGTACTTTGGATCCAGAAAGCCGCGTCTGTTCGGCAGGAATGCGACGACGCCTGCTTCACTCTCGCCGAGCAGAAAGGGAGTATAGGGCGCTTCACGGTCTGGTTGATACAGGTCAGATCTGGCCCCAGCATGACCATCTCCGAAGCACATCAACACCTTATGGAGGATGGTGGCGAGTTCGAAGGTCGGCAGTTTTTCAGGTAATCCTGTGGAGAATCTCGATCGGATCTCAGCATCGATCGTTGGGTCGAGATCGATGCCCTTCAGGTGTAGATATGCGAATTGGTCGCGCAGGGCGGCCTTAAAGAACTCGATCTCTGAAAGGACCTGATCTCGGGTGAGCTCAGCGGGAGCCTTGCGCAGAGGGCTCGGTGAGCCCGATCCCTGATTTCGATCATTGCGTAGTTTGCGTCTTTTGTCACTGGTATTGGGAACATCCTTGAGGACGCCCACCTTTCCATTTTCGAGATTTTTGAGTCGCAAGGTGACCGTGTCGCCGCAACGATGATTCATCAGACTCAGAGCTTCCATCAAATCCTCAGTGAAACGCTTCTCCACTTGTCCACGCCAACGCTTTTCACAAGTCTCGATGATTTTGCCGACTTCGACACCGTCGACGGAGAGGGGGGAGTACCAAGTGTCGTCGATGCGTACTTCTGGCTGATCGCCCTTCCAGCGGATCTCATCAAAAGGAGATGCTTTTTGGGGGTACTTTTGTGCTTCGAGTGGCGAAGAGTGAAAGAGTAAGGAGAAGAGCAAGACGGAGAAAAATAATCGAGTCATCGATCAGATCCATTTCGTTAGAGAGGGGATAACTCCAATCGTCGAAACTCGACCATAGCCCCCTCTGCTTGCACTGCGATCATGCCACTATCTGCGGTACAGTCATAGCCTTCATTGACGCGGTCGCCGTTGACGTCGACGGTGACGCGATCGCCTTCGCAACGGATCACCATCGTGTTCCATTCGCCGACCGGGTTCTCTGAATCGTCGGTCATATTCAGAACGCGACGGCTCTGACCTTCTTCCACTCCCCAGCGTTCCTTGGGGCCGCGGCGCTGTTCCATGTTGTCGACGGTAATGTCTTCACCGATACACCAGAAGTCTCCGGCATTGCCGTGATACATCTGGCATTCGATGGATTGGGGAAACATGCCGTAGAGACGGCGGGGGGTCGAAGCGTGGACGAGGATCCCACAATTTCCGGGCTCACCCGCCCAACGGTATTCGATGGTCAGAGTGTAGTTGGAGTAATCGCTGTCGGTGATCAGGTGTCCGCCTGGAGAACCCTGACTGATCAGCATTCCGTCTCGGACGATGAAAGAGGGCGTGACGGGATTCCCTTCGTCCGCTGCTGGAATATCGGTGTGCCAGCCCTTTAGATTTTGTCCATTGAAGAGCGATATCTTTGAAGGTGTCGTCGATGGTGTCGTCGATGGCGTCGTCGATGGCGTTATCGATGGCACTGTTGCTGAAACTGTGGAGGAAGCCGTGGATTCCCTTGAAGGTAGGGAGTCACAGGCCAGAGGGAAGGTGATGAAGGGAATGATCCACAACAGATTCAGGGGAGTCTTTTTGATGTTCATTTCTGTAGGCTAGAAGATGAAAATCATAGACTCCACTGAATTCTGTCGCTCTGAACAGCCTAAGCCGGAATCGGCATCGTTTTGCGAAGATCCATGAACTCTCTCCATGAATGTTTCCATGCCTTGCGCGACTCTTTGACGGAGAGAAGGAGACTTTCTGTCACCTCGCCCTGTTTCACGGCTCGACGGTATTCACGAAGCTTGTCAGACCAAATGTTGAGCGTTTCTTCCACTCGCAGGCATGCAGATTCGACACGGATACTCCATTCCGAATGGGCCTCCGGAATCGTTTGCACGATGGACTCCTGGTACTTGTCCATTTGTCTTTCGAGTCTTTTCTTCCACCGAACAGGAGCCTCTGTACGTTTTAAGTTTGTCGTCAGTCCCAACTTGTTTCCACCCCAGATCAACCACTTGGCAGGATCGAAGTGATACCACTTCAATCCGTTTCGGTAGTCGGCGGGGAAGGTGTGATGGAAGTTGTGATATCCCTCGCCAAAAGTGATCAAGGCACAGATCCAAGAATCCTTAGAAGTGTCCTTTTTCGACCAGGGCTGTGTGCCGATGATGTGGCAAAGGCTGTTGATGCAGAAAGTAGCTTGGTGGGTAAACACGACACGTGCTAGTCCGGCAAAGAGAAGCATGCCGATGGGACGTCCAATGAGGAAGCCTAGCCCGAGGGGAATCAGGACGTCGACAGTGAAAGCGATAGCCCAATAGTATTTTTTTTGCCACATGACCAGAGGGTCGGCTTTGAGGTCTGGAACATTACTGAAATCTTCAGCACGTTCGTTGGCATGAAAAATCCATCTCATGTGAGACCACCAGAAACCGCGAGTGGCATCATAGGGGTCTTCACCATGATCAGTGTGCTTGTGGTGACGCCTATGGGAAGCAGACCAGACTAGAGCACTGTTTTGCAGTGCTGAAGCTCCGGCAACGAGTGCCAAGAATTTCCAGATAGGATGGGCTTCATAAGATCGGTGTGCAAAGAGCCGGTGGTAACCCACCGTGATGCCGAGTCCAGCAAAGAACCACATCAGGACAGCAGTTACAGTCAGGGCCCAATGATGTCCCTGGTAGTAAATGTAAGTCGGGAGCAGGAACAGAGTGATGATGGGGCTCAAACTCAGAAACAGAGTGTTGGACCAGATGATGGGTCCGTCTTTTTGAGAAGGATCCGTAGTCGGAGTTTCTTGGAGGTCGGTTGAACTCATGAATCTTCCGTTCCATTTGGCTGGTAGTCTTCTGGTAAGATCGTTACAGACACAGATTACAACGAATTTGGGGGGGGCCGGTCAAACCTTTCGAAGGAATTCGTTCATCGGGGTCGCGTACACTCCTGTAAATCGGCTTCAGCCATCGATTTATCGTCATATCTGCCTATTTAGGAATCGAGGAAATTTTTTCACGGGAGGGTGTTTTCTTGCACTCGAAGGGGATCGTTTCTTCGAGATTTTTCAGCATATTTCGTCTCAGTCGTCAGTCTGATGGCTGGAATAGATCGTTTAGAAATTGACCCTCGACAAATCTTATCTAGAGGGATCTACTCACATTCTGAGATCTCCGGGGTTTCCGGGATTCGTTTTTCAATATCTTCCTGAAAGACTATCCAATGATTTGGCCTGCAATAATTTTTTCTCTTGTGATGATCCCAAGTCCACTCCTTGAAGAAGCACAACTTCCAAAGGATCTTCCTGCGCCTCCGATGATTCTTGATTCCTTGGGCGAATACCAAAGAGAAGTCGTCACCGATTCGGAAGAAGCGCGTATTTGGTTTGATCAGGGATACAACCTGATGCTGTCCTTTAATTTTAACGGCGCTATTCGCTCTTTTTATCAGGCCACGATTCATGATCCTGAGTTTGCCATGGCTTGGTGGGGAATCGCTTATTCATCCGGTCCCAACATCAATGTACCTATGATCATGCCTGGACCCTTTGCAGGTTGGTGTTACTCCGCAAGTAAGAAAGCGGCAGAGTTTGCAGATCAGGAATCGCTGCCCAATCAGGCCATTATCGCCGCCTTACAAAAGCGTTATGACTGGCCCATGCCCGAAGATCTGACCGAACTGAACGGGGCTTATCGGGATGCCATACTGACCGTTCACGAGAAGTTTCCTATGGATTCGGATATCGCTACATTGTCAGTGGAATCGATGATGTTGATGCAGCCTTGGAAATACTGGAGTGCCGATGGGGAACCGCAGGGAAAAACTCTTCAGTTCAAGGGCATCATTGAGCAAGTCCTGAATAGGGAGCCGAACCATCCGGCGGCGTGTCACCTCTATATCCATATTATGGAATCCTCTCAAAGCCCGGGGTTGGCTGAGAAAGCAGCTGATCGCCTCTTGAATCTGATTCCCGGTGCTGGGCACATGGTCCACATGCCGTCCCATATCTGGATGTCCACAGGGCGTTATGCGGAATCAGCCGATTGTAATCGAAATGCTGTTGCCCTCGACGATGCTTGGTTTGAAAGGAATGGTGGTCCTACCGATTACTATTTCTATAGCATGCATAATCGTCATTTTCTCGGTTACTCAACTTTGATGTTGGGACGCAGTCACGAGTGTATTGAAGTCACTTCTACCATCGCGAAAAAAGCACCTCCACAGCTCTTCCAACAGTTCGCTTCCTTTAGTGACAACTGGGCCGCTTCCGAGTACCACGTGTTGGTTCGCTTCGGAAAGTGGGAGGCGATATTAAAGAAACCTATGCCGGAAGAGTGGCGATATGTTTCGAGAGCGGTTCTGCACTATGCCCGAGGAGTGGCCTATGCCAACACTAAACGTTTTGAAGAAGCGCGTGCGGAGTTGAAGAAATTTAATGAAGCGACGAAAGCGATCCCCGAAGATTTCACCATGGGAGATAATCCATGTGACGAAGTGCTTGCCGTCGGTCGAGGAGTTCTCGAAGGCGAGATTCTCTTCAAAGAGGGAAGTCATGAAGAAGCCCTCGTGAAACTTCAGCAAGCCGTCGAGTTGGAAGATCAACTGGTATATGCCGAGCCTCCCTCATGGCCGGTTCCTGCGAGGCACCCCTATGGAGCACTGTTGAACACCGCAGGTCAGTTTGCTGAAGCGGAAAAGGTGTTCCTTAAGGACCTGGAACATTATCCAGCCAATGGTTGGGCTTTGTTGGGTTTGACCAATGCTTTGGAAGGTCAGGGGCGCAGTGACGAAGCGGATTTGACTCGCAGAGCATTTCAAACGGCATGGAAGCATGCTGACGTTTTCCCGACCTCGGCATGTTATTGCGGTGAAATCGGCTCTCAATAATCATTCCGAGCACTCTCGATGGTTCAGCGCACAAATCAAGCCCCGGGTTCAACAGACATCCGGGGCTTGATTTGTATCTATTCGCATGATCGACTGATGGGGCACGATAATACGTATCAAGAGAAGGGTTGGGATCGATGGAATTCGAGATATTGGGGAATCCCGACTTTGGAGAAGCCCGTGCCAAACTCGGAGCGGGCGATTCTTTTCATGCCGCCTCTGGCGCCATGAATTGGCATCGTGGCCCGGTTTCATTTCGAGCGAAATTAATGGGCGGTTTTTTCCGCTCTCTGTTCCGCAAGATCCTGGGTGGGACCTCGATGTTTATCAATGAATATCAGGCAACTGGGCCATCGGAAGTTGCTTTTTCTCACTGCGTTGCCGGAACTTTGGTAAAGATTCCTGTGACTTCTGAAGGGCTGCTCATCTCTGGAGGATCCTTTACAGCGTGCACGCCCGGTGTCGACATGAGAACACAGTTTGGCGGCTTCAAAGCCTTCTTCAGTGGCAAAGGTGCTTTTTTCATCGAGGCGTCCGGTTCTGGAGATGTTTTCTTCGGTGCATACGGTGCTGTCGTTGAAAAAGAGTTGGACGGTGAATTGATTGTCGATAATGGCCATGTCCTCGCCTGGGAAAATACTCTCGACTGGAGTCTTGAAGGCGCAGGGGGGCTGAAGAGCACTCTCTTTTCAGGAGAGGGTTTAGTGATGCGATTTAGCGGTCGGGGGAGAATCTGGGTTCAGACCCGACATTTGACAGGCACGGCGGGCTGGATTACGCCCTTCCTCAGATCATAGGAGGATCGATGAAATTCAATATCCTCGAAACGGGCGCTTTTCAATCTGCTCTGGTCGAATTTGAACATGGCGAAGAACTGTTCAGCGAATCCGGAGCGATGGTTCGTGCGTCCGGAAATGTCGAGATGGATGTGAGTACCCGCAGCCGCGGTAAGAGTGGCATCATGGGTGGCCTCAAACGAATGATCAGTGGTGAGTCTTTTTTCGTGAGCACCTACAAGGTAGGACCGGGCGAGAAAGGTGAGGTGGGTCTTGCACCCGTTCTTCCCGGAGAGATGAAGACCATCTCGCTAGATGGTTCGACCACATGGGTTTGTTCCGGAGGCTCATTTATTGCTGCCGGCGGCGACGATGTGGAAATGGAGACTCGATTTCAGGGTTTCGGCAATGTGTTCAGTGGAGAAGGACTCTTCTTCCTTGAATTGTCGGGGGTCGGGGACGCTCTGGTCGGTGGATTCGGAGCCTTGCATGAAATCGAGGTCTCTGGAGAGTTCACTCTCGATACAGGGCACCTCATCGCTTACGAAAAAACTCTGGAATACAAGATCTCCAAGGCTGCAAGTTCTCTGACTCAGAGTTTTCTTTCAGGAGAAGGCTTTGTCATGAAATTTGAGGGGCATGGAAAATTGATCGTGCAGACTCACGATGTGACTGGGTTTGGAAAAAGACTCGGACCGTTGTTACCGGAGAGGGAGTAACCCATGAAATATCGTATCGAATGCCAACCGGGGTACTCCTATCTCGAAGTAGAACTCAATCCGGGTGATAGTATCGCATCCGAATCGGGATCGATGGCGTGGATGGATCCTGGAGTCGAGATGGAAACTTCGACCCGAGGGGGCGTTTTCGCAGGATTGAAACGTTCTTTTCTCAGTGGTGAATCTTTCTTTCAAAACACATATACCAGTGAAGAGCAGGGATCTCGTTTGGCTTTGGCCCCAGGTCCTTCCGGAGCTATCGTGGCTCTTGAGCTCAATGGGGAAGAAGTCTTCCTGCAGAAGGGTGCATATCTCGCATCCATTGGTGACATCAAGATCGATACTAAGTTTGATGGACTTCGAGGGTTTTTTAATGAGGGCTTATTTATTCTGAAGTGCTCTGGAACCGGGACTCTTTTCTTTAATGCCTTTGGAGATATTCAGCAGGTCTCTCTCTCAGGGAAAAATGTCGGCAATAATGCGGATGATAATTTTGCTGACGACTGGGAAGAAGCTGTTCAGGTTGACGGCGATTATACAGTGGATAACGGTTACGCCGTTGCGTGGGACCCGAGCCTCGATTACCGCCTGACCACGGGGAGGAAGATTCGTTCATTCCTCTTTGGTGACCAGATCATGCTCAGGTTTTCCGGCGAGGGTCGTGTGTGGGTTCAGAGCCGCAGTCCGCAGGCTTTTGCCAGCTGGATTCATCCTTTCCGTCGAGTGAAATCAAAAAACAACAATTGACCCGAGTCCGATCCTTCGGGGTTTTCTGATGTAAATCTGATAAGGGCATGCAGGGTAAGATTCTTGCAATGAAACAGCCTCGCGAAAAACTGTCTTGGTAGGCATCTACAGAACTAAAGAGTTGAGGAGACACAAATTGAGTTTTTCAGAATCAGCGATCCAAGCCATTCAAAAGGTTGGGACTCCGGGCCAAGCTTCTGCAGGAGACCTCCTGATCGAGGAAGGCGTTTTTGACGAAACTCTATACTTCCTTGAGTCGGGGAAAGTGGAGATTCTTCGCGGTGGGTCAGTGGTCGACACCATCTCCTCAGGAGATGTTTTTGGTGAGGTGGCCTTTGTTGAGAAGCGTCCCCGCACTGCGAGTGTCAGGGCTATGGAGCCATGTTCCTTCGTTGCGGTGCAACGTCAGGATTTGCTCCGGTCTCTTGCAGAAGACTCTGAAGCACTCTTTAATTTTGTCCATGCCATTGAGGAGCGCAGAAATGCGCATATGGAATCCCATGATGACCAAGAGGTAGACTCTTTTCTCAAGCAGGTCGCTGAGGAAGCCACCTCGCATAGAGCTGTTCATCATCCTTATCTACTTGCTCTCAGAAATAGATCCCTTCCAGATATGAAGTGGGCTCTCGCTGATTTTGCTCGTCAATATCTGGGATATTCGTCACATTTTCCCCGTTACCTCACCACAGTCATCGGCAGGTTAGAGGTTCCCGAGCATCGATCGGCTTTGATGGAAAACCTGACGGAGGAATCAGGTATTTATGAGAGCGAAGAAATGGAAGAGCTCGTAGAAATTGGAGTCGAGAAGGAGTGGATCGATGGGATTCCTCATCCGGTCTTGTTTCGAAGATTTTGTTTAGCCGCAGGAGTCGATCAAGAGTCATTGACCGAGGATGCGGTGGAAGTGGTCTGCTGGAGAGAGATGTTCCTCAGCGTTCTATCGGGAGGATCTACAGCAGAAGCCCTGGGTGCACTGGGCTTGGGTACTGAAAATGTTGTCAGTACCATGTACCAGCATTTCCTTCCTGCTTTGGAAGTTTTGGACGCGCCACCTTCTGAGACAGTATTCTTCCCCTTGCATGCTGCGGTGGATGATCACCATCAGGAAACTTTGATGGAGATCTCAAAGCATTATGCTGCGACGTCGGAGGGGCGGAGGAATCTGCTCAAAGGGATGCGGAAAGCATTGTCTCTTCGTGCGGGCTTCTGGGATTGGTTACATGCTCGGGCCCTGACGAAAGGCCAGTCGGACGAGGGAGCGACTCAGCTTTTCTAGCGCGCTGTGTTTCTGACGCGCTGTGTTTCTGA
>ERZ802830.216-NODE-216-length-56669-cov-8.6524_pt1 | contig 56669 bp, 61 predicted proteins | sample MGYA00345654_ERZ802830 | MGnify/ENA primary metagenome ERZ802830 (study PRJEB30503, sample SAMEA104212375) | marine metagenome | biome: Westerlies Biome; feature: [SRF] surface water layer (ENVO:00010504) within the epipelagic zone...; material: water...
ACGGCTATGGGAGCAGCATCCTGAAGCTGATCGGTGGAAACGCTCCAAGTTTCGGCACTTCTTTCAGGGCGGCCTGGCGAATGACTTGGGTTGTTTTGTCATTAGAGAGAAGCAAAGTGGCAGAGTTGTAGGCTCCTCACGCTTTTACGGATACGAAGCTGCCAATACCTGCATCAGGATTGGCTATACCTTTATTGCTCGAGAATTTTGGGGAACTTCAGCGAATCGGGAGTTAAAAGAAGCGATGCTCTTGCGCGCATTCAAAGTCACTGACCGGGTCTTTTTTGATATCGGCCCTCACAATTTCCGATCAATCGCGGCGGTTAAAAAGCTTGGTGCTATCTTCAGTCACAACGAGTCTGACAGTAAAGCGGTCTTCGTGTTATCACAGCAACAGTGGTTCAATACCTCCAGTGGCTGCTAGATAGAGGCATCGCTTCATGAGTAATACACCCGTACCCATCACCTTTTCTGACAAGTTCGATTGTTTCGCTGAGCAGTGGTCACCCAAAGTGGTGGCAGAAATGAATGACTACCAATTCAAGTTGGTGCGGCTCGAGGGTGATTTTGTTTGGCATGACCATCAGGACACGGATGAAACATTCATCGTCTTGGAAGGCAAGTTAGTGATTGATTTTCACGATGGCACGGTCGAGCTCGAGGCAGGTCAGATGTTGGTTGTTCCTAAGGGAGTACCCCATCGCCCACGCGCGGCTTCAGAAGCGAAGGTCCTCCTTGTTGAACCTAAGGGTGTTATCAATACAGGTGATGCTCAATCAGACAAGACGGCGCCATTGGATGACTGGATTTGATCCCGAATAGGAGCTGATATGCGCTATGTGGTCAATCTTGTTGCTGCTCTAGGGCTGTTTTACTCGGGGTTTGTGCACACCTTCTGGGGCAATGATCCGTATCTTGGTTGGGCTATTACCATTATCGCCGCCTTCATAATGGCGGAGCCGTTGTTGGCGGTCATGGATCGAATTGGACTCACAGGTCGACGCCGGCGTTGGGCCGTTATTAGTACCTTGTTGTTGGTGTCGTGGGTGTCGCTTGGGGTTGGGGAGCTTCCAGAAAAGACCGAAATGATGCTGGATAACCTGCCTATGCCGAAGATAACGGGCGTCTAGTTCACGGTTTTACGCAGTCGGGCATTGAGGAAGTCGCTGTCTTTGAGCTGCGCGACAATGGCGTTCCCCCTCGCTTCAGTCTCGATGCCGACCACTTGCACGCGATAAAAAAGCTCGCCCGACCGTGATTCCACGGCGACCTTCGCTTCCAGGCCCTTTTCAACCAATTCGCTGATCACCGAGTCGGCGCGCTCTCCCCGATCGTAGGTATCCACAAACACAAACCAGTTATCTCGCATGGGCAGCTGTTTTAGGCGAACGGGTTTTTTTGCACTCGCTGGGCTAGGCCTTGTGGTGGCGACGACTTGTTCGTCGGGTCTTGCAGTATTCGAGGCACTGCTAGCTGCACCCTCGGCTTTTCCGAGCCAGTATGGTCCCGCGTTTGTTTGTGCAGACATCCACTCCGATGCCTGACTCGCCGTGGCCTTCGATGCAAAGCCGGTCGCACGAACGCGGAAGTACTCTCTGCCGTTAACCCTGGCACTGGCCACGGATATGTTTAACGGTCGTAATACGTCTCTGAGTATCGCAGCACGTTCATTGGCCGTCGCTAGCGAGGTATGGCTTTCCAGATTCACGAACCAGGGTCCGCCTGCTTGCCTCGGTGGTTCAAACGCCGGTGAGGCGGGCTTAACGGATTGGGGCGTGGTCGATTTTTGTCGTTCGGCGATGGCTTCCGCAGCCCGCTCGGCCTCTCTGTCTTTAAGCAGTTCATTTTCATCAAAGAGCGCGTCGGCTCGCGCCCTGAGAGCAGCAATTTCGCCTCGAAGCGCTTCATTGTCCGACGCTAAGGCAGTGTCTTCTGACGACTTTTGATTCTCCTCTCGTTGCAGCGATCGAATGGTGTCTTTCAAGTCGGCAATTTCGGAGCTGCTGGAACTTTGAGTATCAAGCCAGAGACCGCCCATAGCAGCAGCGGCTACAAATCCAACAATCGCCAATGCCCAAGGTATTTTGGAGCCGCCACCAGAATCATTTGCGGTGGCAGTGTGATCGGTTAGGAGCGCGGCTGAATCTGTCGTCTCCTCAACATCATCTTCGACGTCTTCATTATCATCCCCGTCAGGGCCAGCGTCATCGGCCGGAGGCACTTCGAAATCATCCTCCTCTAACCAATCGGTGCCCTCATCGATGTCCTCTTCGTAATCATCAGATGATTTGGGCTTGAGCCCTTCCGACCAATCGGCCGGAGGTGTGAGTACGCGTTTCTTATCGTCTTCGTTGTCGTCCATGGTCTGCCCTCCTACACCTGGGTAGAGATTAGCAGAAACCTAAGATAAACGTGTTGTGTAGGCCGTCGTAAATGGCGCTTTCTTGTACACTGTGCTCTATGGATGTGTCAGATATTCTCGATGGCCTTAACGAGGCGCAGCGCTCGGCGGTAGCCGCAGAGCAAGGTAATCAGTTGGTACTTGCTGGCGCAGGATCGGGGAAGACCCGTGTTCTGGTGCACCGTATTGCCTGGCTCATTAGAGCCGAGGGTCTCTCGCCTTACTCTGTAATGGCCGTGACCTTCACGAACAAGGCTGCTCGGGAGATGCGAGGCCGCATTGAAGAGATGCTTGGACGGCCGACGCATGGTTTATGGATCGGTACTTTCCACGGTCTGGCGCACCGCTTGCTCCAAACCCACTGGGCGGAAGCTGGGCTTCCCCAAAACTTCCAGATTCTCGACAGTGACGATCAGCTCAGACTCGTTAAACGAGTCTGTCGAGAGTTAGGGCTCGACGACGCAAAGTGGCCACCGAGACAGGCCCAGTGGTTTATCAACGGGCAAAAGGATGAGGGCTTGCGTGCTCAGCACATTGACCCGCCTATGGGCGATCTTTACACCAAAACGATGGTCCGCATTTATGAAGCCTACGAGGCGGCTTGCCAACGCGGCGGCCTTGTCGATTTTGCCGAGCTGTTACTGCGTGCCCACGAACTCTGGTTGAAATCACCGGAGACACTTGCCCACTACCAGGAGCGCTTCAACATTTTGCTGGTGGATGAGTTTCAGGACACGAACTCGATTCAGTACGCATGGCTCAGGGTGCTTGCCGGGAATGCAATCCCCGTTGTTGCCGTGGGCGATGATGATCAGTCTATCTACGGGTGGCGCGGTGCGAAAATTGAAAACATCCAGCGATTTACCGAGGATTTTGTCGGCACCCAGACGGTTCGTCTTGAGCAAAATTACCGCTCAACCAAAACCATTCTCGATGCGGCTAATGGTGTGATTTCGCATAACGCGGGTCGGCTGGGTAAGGACCTCTGGACAGACGGTGAGGACGGCGAGCCGATTAAACTCTACGCGGGCTTCAACGAACAGGACGAGGCGCGGTTCATTGTAGAGCAAATTCAGTCGTGGACCGATGAGGGTAATCCGCGTAAATCCAGCGCCATTTTGTATCGATCCAATGCACAATCGAGGGTTATTGAAGAGGCGCTGATTCGTGTGGGGCTTCCTTATCGTATCTATGGCGGCCAGCGCTTTTACGAGCGCCTCGAAATTCGAAACGCGCTGGCCTACATGCGACTGGTTATTGGGCGCGGAGATGATCCCGCACTGGAGCGTATTATCAATACGCCTACCCGCGGTATCGGTAGTAAGACCGTGGACGATTTGCGGGCAATCGCCCGAGACAACAACGTATCAATGTGGCAGGCCATGGGTCTTGCTCAACAAAACGGCTTACTTGGGTCGAGAGCGCGGTCGTCGCTCTCGGGCTTTGCAGCATTGATTAACGAGCTTGATAGCGAGACGGTCGAGCTTCCCCTCGAGGAAATGGTGGAGCACGTCATACATCGAACGGGCTTGATTGATTTTCACAAAGCGGAAAAGGGGGAGCGCGGACAGGCGCGGGTGGAGAACCTTGAAGAGCTTGTGTCCGCCGCCAAAACCTTCAGGGCCGAGGATGATTCGTTATCTCCGCTGCAGCAGTTTCTCGATAGCGCCGCACTCGATGCGGGTGACAGTCAGGCGGACCCCTACGAAGACAGTGTGCAAATGATGACCCTGCATTCGGCGAAGGGCCTTGAGTTCCCGCTTGTCATTTTGACGGGACTGGAAGAGAACCTGTTTCCTCACAGAATGTCGGTAGAAGAACCCGGCCGCTTGGAGGAAGAGAGGCGGTTGGCCTATGTCGGGATCACTCGAGCCCAACAGCGACTGCTGATCACCTACGCCGAGAGTCGGCGTCTTCACGGCAGTGAAACGTACAACACGCCCTCCCGTTTTGTTCGAGAAATACCGTCCGACTTAATAGAGGAAGTGCGGCTTCACGGCGGATTGACAAGGCCACTTTCAGATCGACTACAGCAACCCGTAGGTGCATCAAATGATTCGGGATTATCGCTAGGTCAGCGTGTGACTCATCCCATGTTTGGCGAAGGTATGGTACTCAACATCGAGGGTCGAGGTGCTAACGCACGTATCGAGGTAAACTTCGCCGAAGGCAGTAAGTGGTTAGTTCTGCAATACGCCAATCTTCAAGCTTTGTGAGGCTTTGATGAAAGAGAAAACACTGTTACCGGTAGCTGTTGTTGCCCTTCTACTGCTCTGGGTTGGAACGCTCGGGCTGTGGGCTGTCGAAGCTCAAAAAACAGTCAATGACTCAGGCCTTAGCGTGAGTGGCAATCAGGCAAGTATCGAATGGAAGTTGGTAACCACGTGGCCAAAAGGCTTGCCTGGCCTTGGATCGGCGCCGGAAAACTTTGCGCGGCGTGTGGGCGAGATGAGCAACGGTCGATTGACGGTTCGTGTCTACGGTGGGGGCGAGGTGGTACCGCCATTTGAGGTGTTTGATGCGGTATCACAAGGCGTCGCCGAGATGGGCCATGGGGCGTCTTACTACTGGAAAGGTAAGATTCCCTCATCCGTGTTTTACACCGCCGTTCCTTTTGGTATGACCGCCCAGGAAATGAACGGTTGGTTGCATTATGGAGGCGGACTTGAGCTTTGGCGCGAGCTCTACGCCCCGTTCGGCGTGCGGCCATTTGCCGGTGGGTCAACCGGGGTTCAAATGGCAGGCTGGTTCAACAGAGAGTTGAAGTCGGCGAGTGATCTTGATGGTCTAAAGATGCGCATTCCTGGCCTCGCTGGCGAGGTGTTTGCCGCATCGGGGGGCACCGCCGTTCGACTGGCGGGTGGTGAGATCTATACATCAATGCAGACTGGCGTCATCGACGCCGTTGAGTGGGTTGGGCCCTATAACGATCGCACACTAGGTCTGATGGAGGTCGCTGAGTACTACTACTACCCCGGTTGGCATGAGCCGGGTGCGATGCTCGAGTTCACGGTGAATCAGGAGGCTTTTGATCGACTACCCGCGGATCTTCAGGCCATTGTCGAAGGCGCAGCCAGGGCAACCAACCAAGACATGCTAGACGAGTTTACCGCGCGAAATAATCAATCGCTGAATTCTTTGTTGGACGACTACGCTGTGAAATTGCGGCCGCTACCTGACGATGTCATGGACGTGCTTCACAGTAACTCAGTGGTTGCCTTAGAGCAGCTCAAGGCCGGCGATCCCATGGCGCAAAAAATTGCTGCTTCTTATGAGGAGTTCCTAGGTGGCGTTAGGAGATATCACGAAATCTCCGAGCGTGCTTATTTGAACGCCCGAGATCGCGTGCTACCGCCCATCTCGTTTACTGACCAGTAATCGTTCGCGTTCGCTTTGCGTTATCGATGGCGACATAGATGAACTCGCCCTCGGTCACCTTAATTGGCTCGCCGTCGTGTTGGGAGTTGATCCACACCTCGATAAGCACACGCACTGAGCTGCGACCAATGTCGAGAATGTCGCAGTAACAGGTCACTACCGCACCGACATGCACTGGAGTGAGAAACGACATGCCCTGGATGGCAACCGTTGCGACACGGCCGCCCGCCACTTCGGACGCCGCAACGCCACCGGCTATGTCCATTTGCGATAACAGCCATCCGCCAAAAATATCACCGCTGGCGTTGGTATCTGCCGGCATAGCGACCGTCTGAAGTGCGAGCTCGCCTTGCGGCCTGGGTGTTTCATCGATTGGGTTCAACGCTGTCTCCTAACGTTTTAGCGGATCTGTATTGGATTTACCGTTTGTTGGTGACGTCAGATCAACGCCCGAGTGAGCTGGGTAACCAAGTGACGATATCTGGAACCAGCCATAGCATGGTCAGTAAACCTAGTTGTATCGCCACAAATGGAATGACGCCACGATAAATTGCGCTGGTTGCGACTGACTCATCAGCTACGCCACGCAGGTAGAACAAGGCAAAACCGAACGGTGGCGTAAGGAATGACGTTTGAAGATTCACAGCAATCATTACTCCCAGCCAGATGGGGTCAAAACCCATCGACAGTAAAATCGGTGCGACAATCGGGACCACAACGAACGTTATTTCGATGAAATCGAGAATAAAGCCCAGGAGAAACATGACAAGCATCACAATCAGCAGTGCCATGTGAGGGCCGCCACCGAGCTCTGCGAAGAACGCTTCGATCAGTTCGTCACCCCCAAAACCCCTGAATACCAAGGAAAATAGGGCTGCGCCAATAAGGATCAAGAACACCATGCTCGTAGTTGCCATGGCTGAGCGCGCGATGTCCTTTAACATTGCGAAATCGAGCGCTGATTTGTAGGCGGCCAGGCAAAGTGCACCGACCGCGCCAACGCCTGCGGCTTCTGTTGGCGTTGCAGCGCCGACGATAATCGAGCCCAGGACCACGCCGATTAATAGCAGTGGGGGTAATACGGCGGCGAGTATAGAGGACTGGCCGTCATCGTTTATCTCCTCTGGGGAAGGGCAGTCTGATGGGTTTCGCCAGGCAACGAATAGTAGATACCCAAGGTACAGACCAACGAGTACCAAGCCTGGTACCAGCGAACCGATAAACAAGTCACCTACCGATACCGTTTGCGTGTTGATAATGCCGTTCTGTAATTGCGCCTGCTGATACGCCGTCGACATGATGTCCCCGAGTAGCACGAGCGCAATCGACGGAGGAATAATTTGACCCAGCGTACCGGTCGCACAGATAAGACCTGTGGCGAGTGATGGGTTATACCCTGCTCTCAGCATGGATGGCAGCGCCAAGACGCCCATAGTGACGACTGTCGCCCCCACGATGCCCGTACTGGCGGCGAGAAGAGCGCCCACCACGATCACCGAAATGCCAAGACCGCCTGTTCTGTTTCCCAGGCCACTAGCCATTGCGGACAAGAGCTCTTCAGCTATCTTGGCGCGTTCCAGTGTGACGCCCATCAGAATAAACAACGGTACGGCAACCAGTGTCTCATTGGTAATGGTGCCAAACATACGGCCCGATAGTGCCGCGACGAAGCTAGCATCGAAGTGCCCAGCAATAACGCCAATGGCAGCAAAGAGCAGCGCCGTTCCGGCGAGTGTCAATGCAACAGGAAAGCCAAACAGTAGCAACAGGCAAACACAGCCGAAGAGCGCGAGCGCTAGTTCACCCTCAACCATCAGAGGGCACCTCGCTAAGTTCGATCAAGCCTTGAATGATGAGGCTTACAGCTTGCAGCGCGAGCAAAACCGCCATGGCTGGGATTAGTGTCTTCAGAAGGAAAACAGCCGGTATGCCGCCGGGCTCAGGCGAGGACTCCATGATTGACCAGCTTTCTGATACATAGCCCCAAGAGCCAAGAACGATAAGTGTGCAGAAGGGTAATGTGAACACGGTGTGGCCAATGATATTCACCCAGTGCTTCTGACGATCTGTAAAATTTCGATAAAAGACATCAACCCGTACATGCTTATCCGTAAGTAATGTGGGTGCCGCACCGAGCATGAATAAGGCGCCATGCAAATAAAGCACAGATTCCTGTGCTGCGATCGCGCCCTGACCAAACCCATAGCGGAGGATCACTACGGTGGTTGTGACTACGGCCATGGCAACCGCTGTATACGCCACAGCATTGCCAACGCCACGACTGATACCATCGATTGTCTGCGCAAGAGTTGCCCAGTACTTCACTGCAATGACCCGTTCCTCAACACGACATTGAAGGTTATCATCGTGTGAACATCAATTGCAGAGAGATTCACTGTGCTTACTGTACTGTCGCCAGCCAAAACACTGGATTATGAGACACCATCGACAACAGCGACCTCGACCACTCCGCGGTTTATGGATCAGTCGGCCTTGTTAGTTGACGACGCTCGAAAGTTAGCTCCGGACGATATTCGCTCCCTCATGGGCGTGAGTGAGTCAATTGCGGACTTGAATCATGCACGCTTTATGAACTGGCAGGCAACGGCCAGCAATGACAACGCGAAGCAGGCGGTCCTTGCGTTCAAAGGCGATGTTTACACGGGTCTCGAGGCAGATTCGATGAGCGAAACTGATCTCCAGTTTGCGCAGTCCAGACTGAGAATTCTGTCTGGCCTTTATGGCCTGCTGCGGCCTCTGGACCTTATGCAGCCGTATCGACTTGAGATGGGACTCAAGTTTGCAAACCAGCGCGGCAAGAACCTTTATGAGTTCTGGGGTGATCGTGTGACGGATACCCTTAATGAAGACCTGGCCTCGGCGAATACCGACGTACTGATTAACTTGGCTTCCAATGAGTACTTCAAGGCGGTGAAGTCAAAAGGGCTTAATGCTGACGTGATAACACCACAGTTTAAGGACCTTAAAAACGGCCAGTATAAGATGATTTCGTTTTTCGCTAAGAAGGCGCGTGGCGTCATGGCGCGTTACATCATCGATAATCGAATTACCGATCCGGAAGCGCTAAAGGCCTTTAATGGATCCGGATACTATTTCAGTGAGGCACATTCGAAAGGCCCGCAATGGGTCTTTCTGCGCGATGAGGCGCCGGCTTAGCTGCCTAGTTGGGTATCACGAGCTTTGCTTAAAAGGCAGTAGCGTCGCGGCTTCGTCTCGATAACGCCGCACGTGATCGCAGTCTCGGCGGCAGAAGTCGGCAACGGCGTCTTTTAATCGGGGCTCAGCAACCCAATGGTTTGAATAGGTGAGTGTGGGTTCGAATCCCCGCTGAATCTTATGCTCGCCTTGCGCGCCGGGATCGAAGCGTTTGATACCTTTTTCAATGCAATACTCGATTCCTCGGTAGTAGCACGCTTCGAAATGTAAAAAATCGAATTCCTTAAGGCAGCCCCAGTACCGGCCATAGAGCGTATCGTCATCAACAAAATACAGGGCCGCTGCGACGGGGTTCTCTCCTTCATGTGCAATCACCATAACCGTGCTTTCACCCAATGCAGGGCAGACGCTCGTGAAAAACTCACCGGTTAAATAGCCCTGGTGACCACTTCGCTTCAGATAGGTTGTCTGATAGCAGTAGTGGAAAAAAGCCCAGTCCTCATCACTGATCTCGCTCCCCGTTTTTGTCACAAGGTGCAGATTCTGAGCAGCAATAGCGGCACGCTCTTTCTTCAGCGCCTTGCGTTTTCGACTGTTAAAGGCGGACAGGAAATCATCGAAATCTGAATAATCTCGGTTAAACCAATGAAATTGTGTCGTCATCCGTTGTATCAGTCCGGCGTCAGCCAGTTGGCTCGAGGTAGCTTCGTCGGGAAACAAAATGTGCCAGCTCGAGATATTTTCAGAGGCGCACCAGTCGGTGACTGCTGAGATCAACTCGAGTTGAGCATCGGGACGGTCGTTGTCGGTCCATAACCGAGGGCCGGTGGCTGGCGTAAACGGTACGCCGGTCACAAGCTTCGGATAGTAGTCCAAACCGCTGCGGTGCCAGGCATCAGCCCACGACCAGTCAAAGACATATTCACCATAGCTGTGGCTCTTTAGAAACCCGGGTGCCATGGCGATTGCATGCTCGTCATCCCATAAACCGAGGTGACAGTTTTGCCAGCCCGACTGACTGCCCGTGCTGCCTGATGTTTCGAGGCCCTCCAAAAAAGCATGGGTCAAAAACGGGTAACCATTGGAGAACGAAGCCTCCCAGACGGCTTTGGGCAGGTCATTAACGCTTGGGTAAAGTCGAAGTTCCACGCTGGAGAGTCTGGTTAGTATTCAGAGCTTATACGGCGACGGCGACGTAGTGTCCCAGTAATCCGACCGCTACGATCAAGCCAATCCATTTGCTCTCGTTAAATGCCTTAAAGCAGGTTTTGCGTGATCGGTTACTGATGAGACGCTGGTGTCTCATGAACAATGCGCCCACCGCGATGATCGAAAGGAAATAACCAAGGCCAAGATTAAAGCTCATGCCGGTGGCCACAAAACATAATAAACAAAGCACCTGCAGCCCCAAAATGATCCGCGTATCAGCTTCACCAAACAGTATAGCAGTCGATTTAATACCGACTTCGAGATCGTCCTCTCGATCGACCATGGCGTATTGTGTGTCGTACACCACGACCCACAAGAGATTTGCGAGGAACAGCCACCACAGCCCAATTGGCAATGTCTCCGTGGTGGCAGCGAAGGCCATGGGGATGCTCCAGGAGAAGGCCATGCCGAGTACGACTTGCGGCAGGTGGGTAAAGCGCTTCATAAATGGATACACAACGGTGAGCGCTGCACCGACAAACGCTAGCTGTACCGTGAGCCAGTTAATTTGTATGACCAGCCATAATGCGAGGCCAAATAATCCGAACAATAGGCACAGGGCTTCGATAACAGATACCTCGCCTGTGACTAAGGGGCGATCGCGCGTGCGCTCAACAAAGCCATCAAGCTTCCTATCGCTGAGATCATTGGTGGTACACCCAGCGGAACGCATAACGAAGGCACCAACAACAAAGGTGAACAATAGAATGGGCTTTGGGGGACCCTCGGAAGCAATGATCAGACCCCAGAGTGCGGGCGCGAGTAGTAGGTAAGTGCCAATGGGCTTATCAAACCGAATCACTCGCAAGAGAGCGCTTACTTTTTGTCGTGTTAGAGCTATCGCTGACAAGGGATCATCCAAACAAGTCTGAACTGCTGATTATACGTGTGCAAATGCCTCGCGTGCGCGCGTCCAGCGCGACTCAATCTGTTCTGCGCGCTCCGGATCGTCACGAACCAGTTCCTCGGCGACCGTTTGCGCTGTCCCAAGAAGTGCCTCGTGTTCGGGCAGTCGTGCGACGCGAAATGATGACAGACCGGTTTGTCGGGTTCCTAGCACTTCCCCAGGCCCGCGAATACTCAAATCCTTCTCCGCGATGACGAAACCATCTTGCGATTCTCTCATAACGGCCAGACGCTGCTTAGCGGTTTGGCTGAGAGGCGATTGATACATCAGCAAACAGTGACTCTCTATCGCGCCGCGACCCACGCGGCCACGAAGCTGGTGTAATTGAGCCAACCCAAAGCGCTCTGCATTTTCGATGATCATCATGCTTGCATTTGGCACATCCACGCCGACTTCAATGACGGTCGTTGCGACCAGAATATCCAGCCGACCTGCGGCGAACTCAGCCATGATTTCTGCTTTTTCATCAGCACTGAGCCGTCCGTGCAACAGACCTATCTTCAGATCGGTTAAGGCTTCGCTTAGTTGCGTCGCGGTCATTTCGGCAGCATTTGCTTGCAGTGCATCGCTTTCCTCAATCAAGGCGCAGACCCAGTACGCTTGCCGACTTTCTCTGCAAGCACGGCCAACTCGGTCGATCACCTGTTCCCTGCGCGCGGCGTCAATCAACGCCGTAGTTATCGGCTTTCGCCCGGGTGGAAGCTCATCAATTACTGAGCAGTCCAGATCCGCATACGCCACCATAGACAGTGTTCTTGGTATGGGTGTGGCAGTCATCGTCAGCTGATGTGGCGTTAAGTCATTCAGCCCTCGGCGCATAAGCGAAAGCCTTTGATTGACCCCAAAGCGGTGCTGCTCATCCACAAGAACCAGTCCCAGTGATGCAAACGCAACGTGGTCCTGAAACAGCGCGTGGGTACCGACCACAATATCAACCTCACCCTGTTCAACCGCAGCCAGAGCCTCGCGCCGCGCTTTCCCTTTTATCTGGCCCGTTAGCCACAGCACCTTTACACCTAATGGCGCGAACCATTGCTTAAAGCCGCGAAAATGTTGCTCGGATAAAAGTTCGGTCGGCGCCATAAGGCCGACTTGATGCCCCGCCTCCACCATATGTGCTGCGCTAATGGCAGCCACCAACGTCTTACCCGAGCCAACATCACCTTGAAGAAGTCGTAGCATCGGTGTTGGCTTCTTCAGGTCTTCCAAAATTTCCTTGCAAACCCGGGCTTGTGCACGGGTGAGTGTAAAGGGGAGGCTGCCGATAATTGCCTCGGCAAGCGCACCTTTATGTGCCGCCTTCACAGCTCGCAGTTCCAAGGTTCTCGCCCGCCGAGAAAGCATCGAGATTTGATGTGCGATTAGCTCTTCACTTGCCAAGCGCAGTTGCGCAGGATGTCGCCCCTCCAGAATGGTCTGTATGTTCACGCTCGCAGGCGGTTGATGTAACAGAGCGATTGCATCTGCCATGGAGGGGGCCGCTTTAAAACGCCCTGTGAGCAAATCGTCTGGGGGATTTTGGGCAAGGTAGGTCAATGCCTGTCGAGCGAGATTGCGCAGAGTGCTTTGACCCATGCCTTCGGTCGTCGGATAGACAGGGGTCAAGGCAGCTTCCAGCTCGGCCTCTCGATCGCCCACATGATATTCAGGATGCGCGAACTCCGGTTGGCCTCCAACCAGGCGCGGTTGCCCGAAAAGTGTGATGATCTCGCCCACCTTGAGTTGCAGTGCTTGCGCGCGGCGAAAATGAAAAAAGCGTAGCGTTGTGAGGCCAGTTCCATCATCTACTTTGACAATGAGCGTGGGCCGGCGTCCTCTGGCTATACCGGATGCGCGTATGGTTCCTCTGACAACCGCGTCCATGCCCTCGCGCAGTTCACCAATAGCGGTCAAACGCGTCTTATCCTGATAACGCAGAGGGAAGTGAAATAGCATGTCCTCTATGGTTCGGAGACCCATAGCGTTAAGCTTTTCAAAAACCTTTGGGCCTACGCCCTTGAATTGCTGCAGCGGCAGCTGAAGAATGTCGGTCGGCACAATACATTTCGTCTTGGTGGCCCAATGATAATAGCGGCATGAAGGTATGCAGGTGAAGACTCCACGGGTAATGGTAATAGGCTTTGGTGATTTGGCTCGGCGCTTGGCACCAAAGCTCACGGGCCTAGCAGAGGTAATCGGTGTTTCTCGTCGACCTGAATTGCTTCCAGGGGCAGTCAGGGCTGTCTATGGCGATTACACGCAACCGGAATCTTTGGAAGAAGCGGCTTCGTTGAAGCCCGACGTGGTTATTTTTACCCCTGTGCCAACCAGCCGTGATCTCGAGGGTTATCGAACGGGCTATGCCAAGGCGGCCAAGAATATTTGTGACGCGCGCCTTTTGGCAAGTGCTAAGCGTGCGCTATTTGTGTCGTCTACACGCGTCTACGCCGAAAAAGCAGGGGCTTGGGTAACAGAGGATTCACCCCTCGCTGCAGGTGATCCGTTTGTGGATGCGTTGCTCGATGGAGAGTGCTGTTTTCGCCGCCATGCCACTACCACGGTCTTGCGGCCCAGTGGGCTATACGACGGTGCGAGGCCCATTATGTTGAAACCGATCATTGAGGGGCTTGCATCCCAGTTTGGCGATGGATATACCAACCGTATTCACAGGGACGACGTCGCGGGTGTGCTGGCTCACCTAATCAATCTGCACATCAACGGTGCTCATGTTCCAGCTACGCTGTCGCTCAATGACAGCGAGCCCGTGAGAACTGCGGACTTAGAGGCGTGGTGTTTCGAGCAACTCGGTCGAAAACCGATGGGTACGAGAGAAAATCAGCCGCGGGGTAACCGACGCATTAGTAATGCAAAGCTTTTGGCAACTGGTTTTAAGCTGGTCTATCCCACCTTTCGTGAAGGCTACCGCGACGCTTTGATACAACGCTCGTAGGGGCTTTAGAGAGCCAGTATAGCCTCGATTTCGACCTGTACCCCCTTTGGTAATGCGGCCACCTGCACGCAGGCACGCGCCGGATAAGGCTCGCTGAAGGCCTCCGCCATCACCGCATTGACCGCCTGGAAGTTGGCTAAATCAGTGAGCGAGATATTAATCTTCACGGAGCTATCGAGCGATCCGCCCGCAGCTTCGGCAATTGCGCTGAGATTGGCAAACACTTGTCGCGTCTCAGCCTCAATACCCCCTTCTACGACCTCCATTGTCGTCGGATCCAAGGGTATTTGCCCCGATATCCACACGGTATTTCCTACTTTAACCGCTTGTGAATAGGGGCCGATGGCGGCGGGAGCAGCGGCAGTGCTAATAACAGCTCTGTTGTTCATGAGATGTGACCTCGTTAGCGGCGACTGCAGCGAACGACCTTACGCACGCCGTCCATGACCCTAACGCGCTTCATCACGCGGGCTAGGTGGACGCGGCTGTTTAGCTGCAATTCAATCATGATGTTAGAAAAGTGTACCGACTCATCTTGCGTCGATATGCGTTCGATATTGAGGCCAATGGCGCTGAGCTTCGTCGCCAATGTGGCAATCATACCCCGTTGGTTAGCCATTTCTATCCGGATCGCGACGGGATAGGTTCCCTCGATTTGATCGTGCCATCTCAGGGGCATCAGGCGCTCAGGTTGCTCTCGGAGATCTGAGAGGTTGCGACAGTTTTCCCGATGAACGACCAGACCTCTGTCTGGACTCAAGAAGCCTTCAATGGGGTCACCGGGGAGCGGACAGCAGCACTTCGCATAGACGAGTACGTAGCCTTCGGTGCCCTTGATTTCCATGGCACTTTGATCGTTCTCAAGCGACGCACCCGCCTGACCCAGGAGGTTCGCGGCAACGACCTGCGGCAGCTGATTACCGAGAGCGATATCGGTCAGGATGTCGTCGTATGCGCTATTTGGATAATGCAAACTTACAAGTGTTTCTAATGACTCTGTTGTGACCGCATCATCGGGTTGCAAGGTCGTGAGTGCCTTCTCCAGTAACTTTCGACCCAGTTCGACAGAGTCCTCTCGTTGCTGGTGTTTCAAGAAATGTCGAATTTGCGATCTTGCTCTCGCTGTTACGGCGAAATTGAGCCACGACGGTGTTGGTCTGCCGGCCGGGGATGTCACAATTTCGACAGTCACACCACTTTCTAACGGCTCTGACAGGGGTGCGAGTTGATTATTGATGCGACAGGCCACACAGCGGTTACCCACATCGCTGTGGACGGCGTAGGCAAAGTCTACGGCACAGGCGCCCTTTGGGAGCTCCATGATGGCCCCCTTCGGCGTAAACACATAAACCTCATCGGGGAACAGATCAACTTTTACGCTCTCGATAAACTCAAGCGAGTTACCGGCCGTTTGTTGCATCTCTAGCAGACCCTGGACCCACTCTCGAGCTCGCATCTGAGGGATATTGGCATTGTCTTGCTGGCTCTTATAAAGCCAGTGAGCGGCGATTCCATTATTGGCCATGTCCTCCATATCGCGGGTGCGTATCTGGATTTCGATAGGGACACCGTGCATGCCTTTAAGGACGGTATGTAATGACTGATAGCCATTGGCCTTGGGTATGGCAATGTAATCTTTGAATTCACCGGGCACCGGCTTGTAGAGAGAATGAACAATTCCGAGTGTCCGATAACAAGAATCCACGTCTTCGCAAATAATTCGAAATGCAAAGATATCCATGATATCGGAAAATGATTTTCGCTTTTCCCGCATTTTGGAGTAGATGCTGTAGAGGTGCTTTTCTCGACCGATGACGGCGCCTTCTATTCCCTCGCGTGACAGAGCCTGCTCGAGTTGCTCGCTGATCTGCTCAATCAACTGTTTGCGTCGACCGCCGGCTGCTTCTCTTGCGGCTTCCAGACGTCTTGCACGCATCGGATAGAGTGTGCGTAAGCCAAGATCCTCAAACTCCATGCGTACTTCGTTCATGCCTAATCGCGTTGCGATCGGTGCGTAAATATCGAGAGTTTCGTTCGCGATTCGCTTTTTTGCCTCGGGCTTAAGCGCTCCGAGGGTTCGCATGTTGTGGAGTCTGTCGGCCAGTTTTACGAGAATGACGCGGATGTCTCGCGCCATTGCGAGTGCCATTTTCTGAAAATTTTCCGCCTGTTTTTGCTCGGCACTATCGAAATCAACCTGAGTTAATTTGCTCACGCCGTCCACAAGGTCGGCAACTTCCTCGCCAAACTGGGTTCTGATGTCCTCTTTGGTGACACCGGTGTCTTCGATAACGTCGTGTAGCAGCGCTGCCATGATGCTCTCATGGTCCATGTGCATTCGCGCTAGCACTGTGGCCACTGCCAGTGGATGCGTGACATAAGGCTCGCCGGTTCGACGTGCTTGGCCGTAATGCGCCTGCTCTGCATAAAAATAGGCGCGTTTTATGTCACTGACCCGATCGTGGGGCAAGTAGCTCGCAAGAATGTCCTCAAAGCCAGTAAACGACTGTCTCTGGTTGTGTGAGGGAAGAAGTTGGGGTCTTGAGGTTGTGTGGAGCCCCAGACGTCGGGTGACGTCGTTAAATGAGGCTCCTAGGGCTTGAAGAGGTGTGGACACCGGTCCTTGAATTGCGGTTTAGAGCACAGGTGTTTCGAAGCTCGCCGCAAATTCCTCTTCAGCTTCCAGCTCGTGTTCACGCGCCATAATGTCAGGAGTGATCAGGCCTTCAGCAATCTCGCGAAGCGCCAATACGGTCACTTTGTCGGCTTCTACTTCGACAAGAGGATCTTTTCCGCCCGTGCTTAACTGACGCGCACGCTTGGAAGCCAATAGCACCAACTCAAAGCGGTTATCGACGTTATCGAGGCAGTCTTCAACAGTTACTCGTGCCATCTTTGTTTCCTGCTATGTAAATGGCCGCGCAGTATAGCGATTGCGTAGCTTGCTTGTCGACTGCGAAAGCGTCGCTCTATCGAAGTAAATCCGCAATGACGCTGGTCAATTCTCGTGACTGTACCTGCTGTGACAGCCTTTGGGCGCGAATGATGGATTGAAGATCCTGCAGTGCAATTTCGAAATCGTCATTTAGGACGATGAAATCAGCTTCGTCGTAATGAGCTAATTCATCTCGCGCAGCCTGCATGCGACCTTCAATAATCTCGTCATCATCCTGTCCCCGATCGGTTAAGCGCTTGCGCAGCGCAGCAGTCGAGGGCGGAAGAATGAAGATGGACACGGCGTCATCAACCAACATTTTGACCTGTCGAGCGCCTTGCCAGTCAATTTCTAGAACAATGTCGATGCCTTCAGCGAGCCTTTCTTGTATCGCGTGCCGGCTAGTCCCATAGAAGTTTCCAAATACCTGTGCCCACTCGAAGAAGCCATGGGCGTCCCGGATTGACGTAAATTCTGACTCATCGACAAAGTGATAATTGACGCCGTCACTTTCACCCGGGCGGATAGCACGTGTCGTGTGCGATACCGATACCTGCAGATTAGATGTGCTTTCTAGAAGCGCTTTTACCAACGATGTTTTTCCTGCACCACTGGGAGCAGATATGACATAGAGCTGGCCTGTCGTATGGTCCTGTTTATTCAATGTTCTGCACCTGTTCCCGCATCTGCTCAATCAATACTTTGAGCTCTACCGCGGCATTGGTGGTTACTAGCGACGTCGTTTTAGAACCGAGAGTATTCGCTTCGCGATTCAGTTCTTGCATTAGAAAATCCAGTCTGCGCCCACACGGCTCGTTAGCGGACAGTGCGTCACCGATGGCGGCGAGATGAGCATCGAGGCGGTCCAGCTCTTCGGCAACATCCGATTTGTTAGCCAGGAAAACCAGTTCTTCTTCCACCCGCTTGTCGTCACTCGCCACGTCGATCGCAGAAATCCGATCCATCAGCTTTTGCTGTTGGGCTGACTGAAGCACTGGTAGTTGCTCGCGATAATTGGCCACAATGGTTTGAACGCTGCCGCATCGATCAAGCAAAAGCTCCTCGAGTCTTGCGCCCTCCCCCAGCCGATGATCGCGCAGCGAATCAACGACACCAGGTATCACAGCGATACATTCCTTGTTCAGCGTATCTGCATCAAGTGTGTCGCTGACCCAAATGCCTTGTGACATCAGGATATCCAGTGCAGTGGGTGCTCGGGCATCAGGGAAGAGCTCAACGATCTTCTCAAGAGCTAATCTCATTTCTATTAGTTTGTCTTCGTTAACTGTGGCCTCAGGCGAATTTTCTGCTCGCTCCAGCCGGATCGTCAGTTCGACTTTCCCTCTCACTATTTTTTCACCGACGATTTTACGGAATTGTGGTTCAGATCGCTTAAGGACATCGGGCAGTTTGAAAGTAAGATCCAAAAACCGGCTGTTGACAGACTTACACTCGATAGACAGGTTCCATTCACCTACTGTCACGGTCTGATTAGCAAATCCGGTCATGCTCTGCGGCATGTGTTTCTCCAAGGACATCGAAAGTCGCTAGTCTAACAAGTAGACTGCGCAGCGACACCTTCGTATTCGTGAGCAGTTTATGAACTCCAAGACAACACAACACCCTGAAAAGAGACCCAGTGGTCGCCAACCCGATCAGATGCGGGACGTCGAATTCCATCTCAATTACACCAATCAGGCTGAAGGCAGTGTGCTTGCATGCTTTGGAAATACAAAGGTGCTGTGCACGGCGTCAATTTCTGACGGTGTACCGCCGTTCTTGAGGGGCAAGGGACAGGGCTGGCTAACAGCCGAGTACGGCATGTTGCCGCGATCAACCGGAACTCGCATGGACCGCGAGGCGGCCCGAGGCAAGCAAAGTGGTCGAACGGTTGAAATACAGCGCTTAATCGGCCGATCCTTGCGAGCCAGTATTGACCTCAAGGCATTGGGTGAGCGCACAATGACCATCGATTGCGACGTGCTTCAAGCGGATGGAGGTACGCGGACAACTGCGATTACCGGCGCCAGTGTTGCGGTTGTGTCGGCGTTAAACAAACTACAACGTGCGGGGGGTCTAAAGACGGATCCGTTAATTGACCGAGTTTGCGCTGTGTCTGTGGGGATGTGGAACGGTCAACCAGTCGTTGATCTTGACTATCCCGAGGACTCGACAGCACAGAGCGATATCAATGTGGTCATGCTAGCGAGCGGTGGGTTGATAGAAGTTCAAGGCACCGCGGAGGAAAAAGTATTTACCCGCAACGAGCTGAATACGCTTCTTGATCTCGCCGAATCGGCATGTCACAACCTAAATCAGGCGCAACTACATGCCCTTAGCCGCTCCTAGGTCCCGTCAGAGCACAATGTCATAGTCAATGATGACCGGCGCATGGCTAGAGAACGCCTCATCACCCTCGATGGAGGCGTTGGCCACGTGAGGAGCAAGGCTATCTGAAACAATGTGCGTATCGGTTCGAACGCCAGGACCATCGTCACCGTCTGGCCACCACGTGTACTCGTCTGCATCAGATTCAACTTCACGGAACGCATCGCTATAGCCCATGCGATATAGCGACCCAAGCCAGTCACGCTCTTCGTTACTGAAACCGGGAATATCGCGACGATTTCCGGAGCCCTCGGCGTCACTGGGCTGCCAAGCGATATCGCAGCCACCGCAGACAATACAGTCACCCTTCTTGTTTCTTACCTTTTGGAGGTGCGCGCCGAGTTGATTTAGATACCGCATTTTAAGTTCTTTGTCACCACGCTCACCCACTGCAGATGGCACCATAATGCTCCCGATGCTGCAGTCGTCGTAATCTGCTTGGATGTAAATTCCAAGATGATCAAAATCCATAAAGCCCAGGCCAAACATGATGGCCTTCGGCATTTTCTTGCAGTAGATCGCAACGCCATTCACCTTGGGGTCGTCGTAATTGTCGGCAAAGTAGGCGTGATAGTTGTCAGGGAAAAAGTCGTTTGACGGAAGTGAGTACTCCGAGCATCGTGTATCCTGTAAGCAAATCACATCTGCATCCTGCTCAAAAGCCCACGCCAATAGCCCTTCAGCGTGTGCTCGCTCAAGGCCATCGACTGCAAGTGACACAACTTTCATTTTTGTTTCCCGAATACTGAGCTTGGTATACTACGTCAGAAATTTTCATACTGAAATCGGTGAAACCTTTGCTTCACAATATGTTCATAATTTCAGTGTTGCTAACAGCTGAGCAATTTTATGCGCGCATCGGACAGTAAACGCCAATTTATCGAGCTATCCATTCGCTTTGGCGCGTTGAAGTTTGGTCAATTTACACTGAAGTCTGGCAGAGTCAGTCCCTATTTCTTTAACGCCGGTGTTTTTTCCACTGGTGAGGCAATGGCGACGTTAGGCGCTTGTTATGCTGAAGCTGCCAGAGACATCATTGAGAAGATTGATGGGCTTTTCGGCCCGGCCTACAAGGGAATACCGCTTGCCACGGCGACAGGTATCGCTCTGCAACAAAATTACGATTGCGATTTATCCATTACCTTTGATCGCAAAGAGGCCAAATCTCACGGAGAAGGTGGGATCCTAATGGGTGCACCGCTAATGGGTAACGTCCTCATTATTGATGATGTCATTACTGCAGGCACCGCCATCAGGCACTCGGTAGACTTGATAAAAAGCGAGGGCGCCACGCCTTACGGTGTTGTCATTGGTCTTGATCGGTGTGAGCGGGGAGTGGGTGACACCTCGGCCGTTGATGAGGTAAGACGAACATTGGGATTGCAGGTTAAGAGCGTTATCACCATGCACGACATCATTGAGTGGTTATCTGAACAGCCGGAGATGTCAGAGAGCCTAAATTTGATGCACCAGTACCGGGAGCAGTACGGTGTGTAAGCGCCTTGCTATTGTTGTGATGCTTGCGCTGCTGAGTAGCTACGCTTTCTCGGACAATCTCTGCCGTTATAAAAATGACGTGGGCGGTACAGTGGTGGATTGGCATGTGCCCGCTAAGTTTGCGGGCCGCGGGTACGAAGTGCTTAACTCGCAGGGCCAAGTCATTGAGGTCGTACCCCGTCAACTCAGTGAAGGCGAATTACAGAACAAAGACTTAGTTGAGCGTCTTAAGTAGGATGCTGAGGTTGAGCGTGCACGGTTTGCCGAATGGGATAAGTTTTTGCTGCTGCGCTATAGCAGCGTTGACAATATTGATGCGGCACGAGAGCGCGGGCTCAGAGAGCTAAAAATAAGGCTTTCAATTTTGGCCAGTTATCAGCGCGTGTCTGGCAGCCGACTCGAATCCCAGCTAGCACGCGTGGCAGATACAGAGCGACGTGGCGATGCGCCACTGCAACAAGATGTCGACGCAATAGCAGCGTTGCGAACCGAGATCGCCAGTACGGGTCGCGCTATTGAGGAGCGAGAGGCGCAGGTGCTTGAGATTACGCGTGACTATCGACAGGACCGTGATTGATTCGAGCAGGTCCAGGATGTTGTGCTACTGAGACGATCCTTTAGCGGCGATCGCGGTAAAGCCCCTATTGTAGATTAAGGCCCCGCTGGCACTTCCTTCGCTAAGGTGGCTGTCACTAAGGCCCACTGTTCATCCCACGCTTGTGTAGGCAGTATTGCGAAGTCTGATCGCACGAACTGAGCGATTCGTCCCTCCGCAAGTGCAAGAAGTAAATTGGCTGCGCTGCTAACAGGGATGCTCGTGCGCCACCCTTCTTCAACTTCTGCCATGCGCAGGCACTGACGAAGTTGCGTTTCGATCCGATCATAGACCTGCGTAACTCTTCCCCTCAGACGCTCGTGCTCTCCCGTTAAAGCGTCGCCCGACAAGATCCTCGTAATGCCCGGATTTCGCTCACAGAAGACAAGGAAAAGCGTAAGGATCTTTTTGCACCGCACCAGCTGATGTGTTTCTTCGCTGAGTATCTGCGTTATCCGAGAAAACAGGGTCTCTTCGACAAAGTCGATGAGTGACTCGTACATCCGCGTTTTGGAAGGGAAATGGCGATACAGTGCTGCCTCGGATACGTCTAGACTAGCCGCCAGCTTCGCCGTTGTTATTTTGCTTCCAGGGCTGGATTCAAGCATGGCCGCCAATGATTGGAGTATTTGCTCTTTTCGGTCGCTTCGTCGTTGAGGCATGTATTCCGCCAAATGTGCATTGTGACAAGAGTTAGGAGCTTGGGACGTTACCTATGCTCTGGTTTGTGATCAAGGTGCCGATACCCTCATCACTAAAGATTTCTAATAGCGTCGCATGCGGAACCCGGCCATCAATAATGTGGGCACTGGTAACCCCAGCTCTCACCGCATCCATTGCACACCGAACTTTAGGCAACATGCCGCCGGTGATAACGCTTTCCTCGATTAACTCATCGACTCGCGTGGTCGACAGACCTGTCAGCGTGTTTCCTTCTCCGTCCATTAAGCCGGTCACGTTGGTCAGTAACATCAGTTTTTCAGCTTTCAGTACCTCAGCGAGTTTTCCCGCTACCAGATCCGCATTGATGTTGTAGGTGTGTCCGTCAATACTACCGGCTACGGGTGCAATAACCGGAATGTAGTCGCTATTGGCAAGCATGGTGAGAATGTCGGTGTCTACGCTCTCAACTTCACCGACCAGACCAATATCCTCGGTACTTCCAATGTCGGCGTGCTTGCTGAGTGCTTGAGCACGCAGAAGCTCACCGTCCTTGCCAGTGATGCCTACAGCTCGCCCTCCATTACGGTGGATGCTATCGACAATTTCTTTGTTAACAGACGCGCCTAGAACCATTTCAACGACATCGACCGTCTCTTCATCGGTGACACGCATGCCACCGACGAATCGCGATTCAATGCCTAGACGGTCGAGGAGCTTGCCGATTTGGGGTCCTCCGCCATGAACCACAATGGGATTCATGCCCACCAACTTCATGAGGACAACGTCACGCGCAAAGCTCTCATGCAACTGTGGATCGGTCATTGCGTTACCACCAAATTTGATGACCATTGTCTTGCCCGTAAACCGTTGGATATAGGGCAAAGACTCTGTCAAAACGCGAGCAAATTGTTCGGCGTCAGTTCGGTTAAGAGACATGCAGTCCTCTGTCGTTAATGATTGATCGCTGCCTATTTGGGCAGGGGAAGCTCTAGGTCAGGCTGCCCATGCGCCAACATATCAGTCAGGAGGCGCTCTGAGCGTTGCCGGCATTCTACATCATCGCCTTCAAATCGTAGACATGTGGTGCCGTTAGCTCCATCTTTAGTCCAGGACTTTGCTCAACTCACTAACAATCGATTCGGCAAGTATCCGCTTGGACGACACTTGCATGGTCATTTCTGACTCCTTGCCAATCAGGACGCCTGCGTTCAGTTCACTATTAAACCCAATAGACTGATCACTAACGTCATTGGCAAAAATGAAATCCAGTGATTTACTCGCGAGCTTTTTACGGGCGTAGTCCGCCACCTCGTGAGTTTCAGCCGCAAAACCAACAACTAGTTGAGGTCTGGACTCGCTTTTTGCAACTGATGCGATGATATCGGGGTTCGGAAGGAGTGACAGGGTCATTGAGTCGACACCGCTGCGCTTAATTTTCCGGTCGGAGACCGTTGCTGGCTTGAAGTCGACTACTGCTGCCGCGCCAATGAAGATATCTGCTGTTGTGGCGGCAGCAATACTAGCATCAAACATTTGCTCGGTTGTTTCAACGTTAACGAGAGTCACACCCTCTGGCGGTTCGCAGTTCACTGGGCCCGAAATCAAGGTCGTTTTGGCTCCGGCGTTAATACAGGCCTCAGCAATGGCGTAACCCATTTTACCGGAGCTACGGTTGCTAATGTAGCGCACGGGACAGATCGGTTCACGAGTTGGTCCTGCCGTGATCACAACATGCCGGCCCGCAAGTGTGCCTGTGCTTAATTGTTCCGAGACGGCAGAGACAATGAGATCTGGCTCTAGCAAGCGGCCTGCCCCGACATCGCCGCAGGCTTGGCTTCCGGATGAAGGCCCTAGCAAGGTGATGCCTCTCGCTACTAAGGTCTGAACGTTGTCTTGGGTTGCTTGCTTCGCCCACATTTCTTGGTTCATCGCAGGAGCGACAAATATGGGTGCAGGGGTTGCAAGCGCGCATGCTCCCAGCAGGTCATCCGCACGTCCCTGGACAAGCCGTGCAATGGAGTCTGCGCTTGCCGGCGCTATCAACAGGGCATCGGCCCAACGGGCGAGCTCGATATGACCCATCGCGGCTTCAGCCTCTGTATCGAGAAGATCAGTATGCACTTCGTGGCCAGACAGGGCCTGCAATGTCAGCGGAGTAATAAACTCACACGCACCTTCTGTCATGATGACGCGCACGCTCGCACCCTCGCGAATGAGGCTACGAGTCAGCTCAGCTGCTTTGTACGCGGCGATACTCCCTGTAACGCCCACGATGAAATTACGATTAAAAAGTCGTGCCATATCCGAGTAAAAGCGAAGACAGTATGTGCCAAAGGTAGCATTCGACAGCATCTAATCATACTGGTGGGAGCTCAGTATCAAAGGGGATTAATTGGTGTGACGGACATTAATACGATAAATAAGAAGCACTGCCACTCGGCGAGACCATGGAAATCATCGACCAAGAACTCCGACGTCGATGCGCGAGCGCCCTTCGATATGCATGCTGAAGAGGCGAGATCGAGCTATCAAAAGGCGTTGGGATTGGTCGCGGGACTTCCTAGTATCGACACGGCGCAGGTTATGGCTGACCAACCAGTTGATCTGCGACTCGATAAGCTGATTCGTGGCTTAGCAACGGGAGGCATTCACCATCACCTGTGGCCTCATTCAGCGAAGGTTCGATTATGTGGGTCGTTCACTCTGCATTCACAGGCTGCTCAGGAGCCTTTGCGCCAGCCGCTACCAAACTATAACTGGCATTTGTTCAAATCATTCGTTGCCACAGAGCTGTCCGGCCTATCTCGAGAGACATTTATGGCCTTATTTTTCGATGTCCAATTCCGGCTACTCTTCTCGGAGGTGATATTCATGGGTAGTATCGACGCGGCCCCTGTTTACCCTCGAGTTGTCGCGTCTCGAGCCCTGGCGCATCAAGCTACATCCGCAGTGGTCGCGCACAATCACCCCTCGGGTGCTCTGACACCGAGTCATTTCGATGTCGCTGTCACCCAGAAATTGTCCAAAGCACTGAAGCTTCTCGACATACAGTTACTCGATCATCTGATTGCGGCGAATGGCCGCTGTATTAGCCTTAGAAACTTAGGTTTTGTGTAACTCTTCGTGTTGCTTAAGGGCTAGGCCTTTGGTATCTTGCCGCTCCTTTTTTTGGTGGACAGACAGATGTCGCGAGTATGTCAAGTTACAGGTAAGCGCCCGATGACGGGAAACAATGTCTCGCATGCGAAGAATCGCACTCGTAGACGCTTCCTGCCTAACCTACACAATCACCGTTTTTGGGTTGAATCTGAGAAGCGCTTCGTGTCGTTGCGTGTGTCTCCCAAGGGCATGAGAATTATCGACAAGCGTGGTATTGAGACCGTGCTTACAGAGCTGCGCGCTCGCGGCGAAAAGGTTTGAGGAGTAGCGACTAATGCGTGAAAAAATCAGAATGAACTCAACGGCGGGCACAGGCCATTTCTACACTACTGACAAAAACAAGCGTACAACGCCTGATAAGTTGGAAATGAAAAAGTACGACCCGGTTGCTCGCAAGCACGTGATCTACAAAGAAGGTAAGATCAAGTAAGGGCAAGGTTTTAGAGAAACCCCGGCAGCGCCGGGGTTTTTTTTGCCCTAAATTAGTAGGGAGATTGATGTGCCTGAGTTGCCAGAAGTTGAGACAACGCGCCGAGGTATCGAACCGCACGTAATCGGTCAAAAAGTTGCCTCTACCGTCGTGAGGGAGCGTCGTCTGCGCTGGCCAATTCCAGTTGGATTTGAGAAGGAGCTAGCTGGCCGGACTATCACCGCGACTCGACGGCGTGCGAAATATTTATTGATCGACTTTGATACGGGTTGTTTGCTCATCCATTTAGGCATGTCTGGATCCTTGCGAATGGTGGCTCCCGAGGAGCAGCCTAGGAAACACGACCATGTCGATATTGGATTCGATAATGGCTTGGTGCTCCGGTATCACGACCCGAGACGTTTTGGCAGCATGCATTGGTTTTCGGGTGGTTCCCACGCGCTGCTTGATCACCTTGGACCGGAACCACTCTCGGACGCCTTCGATGGAGAGTATCTCCATCAGCAAGCGCGCAAGCGCGGCAGCGCGATAAAGCTCTTTATTATGGACGCAAAAGTCGTCGTTGGCGTAGGTAACATCTACGCTAATGAGGCCTTATTTATGGCGGGTATCCGCCCTGACAGACCGGCGAATAGAGTGGGTAAGGCGCGTTATGATGCGCTGGCTGTGGCGATCAAAGACGTTTTGGCGACTGCCATTGATGTAGGTGGCACCACGCTCCGGGATTTCGTGGGTGGTGACGGTAAGGCCGGCTATTTTGCTCAGAGTCTTCAGGTGTATGGGCGCGGGGGTGAGTTGTGTTACCGCTGTAAGACCAAGCGGCTCAAGGAGATACGACAGTCAAACCGCGCAAGTGTCTTCTGTGTCTCTTGTCAGCGTTAATGGCCGAATTTTCGATTGAGCGCGGCGAGCACAGGTTCGGTCACAAAGTCAGATACATCGCCCTTCATTGAAGCAATCTCGCGAACAAGGGATGATGAAATGTAAGCGAGGCTGTTTGAGGGGGTCAGAAAGATACTCTCAAACTCTGGATTCATTGCCCGATTCATATTTGCCAGTTGGTGCTCATACTCGAAATCGGTCACCGTTCGGATGCCCCGCAAAACACAGTTTGAATCCTGCGCCTCTACAAACCGAATCGAAAGACCACTGAACCCTTTGACATCGATATTATCGAGGTGTGCCAGCGATGCGTAGGTTAACTCGATGCGCTCTTCCGTGGTGAACAGCGGCTGCTTCTTTGAGCTCTCTGCAACCCCAATAACCACGCGGTCAAATAGGCTGGCCGCTCGCTCCACTAAATCCACATGCCCTTTGTGGATGGGATCAAATGTGCCGGGGTATACGACGGTATTTTTACGCATAACGACAGTTCCTCAATGATCAAGCGAGACTACACAACCCGTTCGTTTAGGACAAACTCAACTAACGCCTCACAACCAGGCGGGATGTCACGTCGCCTGCGGTTTTTTCTTTAAGTACCGAGACGCCAGACGAGGGCAATTCATAAGCTTTGGGTGACTCTAGATAAATCAGTGTCTCGGAATGAACGGCAGCGCTTTTCAAAAGCCAATCTAATGTGCCTGTTAGGAGGTGGCTAGCAAAGGGCGGGTCTAGGAATACCAAATCGATCGACTGGTCCAGTGTGATCAGCGAGCCCGAGTCCGCGAGCATTGTGGTAGCTCGATCATGGCAGTTAAGCGCCTTAACGCTCGACGCGAGCGTACGTAGCACCTGTTTATTATTGTCAACAAAACAACAACTGCTGGCACCTCTCGAGAGGGCTTCAAAACCCAAGGCTCCGGACCCAGCATAAAGGTCTAAGCAATGAGCGCCGGCTATTTGAGTTGAAAGCCAATTGAATAAGGTTTCACGAATGCGATCTGGAGTAGGCCGCAACCCCTCGATTGAGGGAAACGAAAGTTTTCGTCCTCGCCAATCACCGCCAATAATTCTTACCTGATTGCTAGGCTTAGCGCGACGACTTTTGCTCATGAGTGCATTACCTAATGATAGACTGGCGTAGCATAGCGCTCATTGCCGTTGCTTGTTTAATCAAGGGTTAAATTTGGAATGAAGTGGTTCGGACGTAAGCAAAAAGATGATCAACAAGATCAAGGTCAGGCAGAGGCTGATATTTCAGTATCGAACCAACCTGTAGAAGCCGAGGACAAAGCGAATTGGTTTTCAAGGCTGACCTCTGGGCTTGGAAAGACCAGCCAAGCGCTGGTATCAGGCATTGAGGGCGCGCTCGGTGTCCGGCCGATCATCGATGATGAGGTCATTGAGGCGCTGGAGACCGAGTTGCTCATGGCCGATGTGGGTGTTGCAACGACTCGAACTATTATTGAGCGACTGACTGATGCGCATCCGCGTAAATCTGAAGTCAATGTCGAGGCAGTCATGACAACGCTGAAGCAGCTTCTTGTTGGCACCTTGGCTGATAATAAATCGGAGATGCTTCAGCCTGCTGTTGGCCCATTGGTTATTTTGGTAGTTGGGGTAAATGGGGCAGGTAAAACAACGACCATCGGCAAGCTAGCCCATCGTTACTTAGCTGAGGGGAAGTCGGTCATGTTGGCGGCCGGGGATACGTTTAGAGCCGCCGCAGTCGAGCAGCTTCAAACCTGGGGCGAGCGAAATAATGTTCCCGTGATTGCGCAGCATACAGGCGCCGACAGCGCGTCGGTTTTGTTTGATGCTTTGACTGCGGCTCAGGCACGCAATGTCGATGTTTTGCTAGCTGACACGGCGGGTCGTCTCAATAATAAGGCACACTTGATGGAAGAGCTGGAGAAGATTGTTCGAGTCATTAAAAAGGCCGACGCAAGCGCGCCGCATGAGACGCTGCTCGTACTCGACGCTGGCACAGGTCAAAATGCGGTGGCGCAAGCGCGAGAATTCGATGCCGCTGTGGGCATTACGGGTATAGCGCTGACGAAGCTCGATGGAACAGCGAAAGGGGGCGTTGTTTTCGCTATCGGCGAACAAATTAAACGGCCCATCCGTTTTATTGGCATCGGTGAGAGTGTTGAGGATCTTCGGCCATTTGACGCTGACGACTTTGTCGATGCCCTCTTCACCCCGACCGAGTAGCTGTTATGGATGTTGTCTTTAACCGCGTCGGCAAGCGTTTTGGTCAGCGAGATGCACTTGCTGACCTCAGCTTTGAATTACAAAGCGGTGAAATGGCGTTCCTCACCGGGCGTTCAGGTGCCGGGAAAAGCACCTTACTGCGATTATTGCTCCTGCTTGAGCGGGCATCGTCGGGCGATATAGCTGTCGGCGGCACGCCGCTTTCAAAAATCAAACCCTCAGGCATCGCGAGGTACCGACGAGATTTCGGCGTTGTCTTTCAGGACCATCAGCTGTTGAGTGATCGATCCGTTTATCACAATGTGGCGCTTCCTCTGGAGATCGCGGGTTTTACTCAGCGCGATATTGACCGTCGTGTTCGCGCTGCTCTGGATAAAGTCGGGTTGTTGGATCGGGAGCGAGCTAATCCAGACACACTTTCGGGTGGTGAACAGCAGCGTGTCGGCATTGCTCGTGCTGTTGTCGCACGCCCTAAAATCTTGATTGCCGATGAGCCGACGGGCAACCTCGATCCTCAATTATCCGCAGAGATCATGGGTTTGTTCTCAGCGTTCAACAGTGTTGGGGTCACAGTGATCGTTGCCAGTCACGATCTGGCCCTTATTTCCCGAATGTCTCATCGTATTTTGACGCTGGACAAGGGAAGTTTGATTACGGTGGGTGATTTGCAGAGGGGTCAACACTGATGTCGAACCAGCAGCCAGCAGCTGGCATAGGCATGGGTCCCCGATCTCCGATTAGCGCCTATTTCCATCACCATCGTCAGGCGGCGCGGGTCAGTTATGGAAAACTGCTGCAGGCGCCGGTATCGAACTTTCTGACTATATTGGTCATTGGCGTTGCACTTGCTTTGCCACATCTGGGGATATCGATCGCAACGGCGGTACAAGGTCAAATCGAACAGCTTGATTCGCCTCCGCAGCTCTCATTGCTGCTGGATAGAGAGGTTACCTTTAAGGAAGCAGAGCGCATCCGAGACCAGGTTTTGCGAAAACCAGGGATTGCCGAGGTGAAATTGGTGGATCGAGAGGCCGCCTTGGCCGATTTTACGGCAGCCACTGGACTTGAAAGTCTTGTTCAGCGCATGAATAGTAATCCGCTTCCCCATTCGTTGTGGGTATACCCTAAGGCTAATGTGAGAACAGCAGGCTTAGAGCAACTGCAGATTGATCTCGCTGCGCTTAATGGGGTCTCGCAGGTGATTCTTGATAGCCGCTGGCTCAAGCGATTGAATGCATTTACCGATTTGTTGCGAACTACCGGCTATGTCTTGTTTTTCGTTATGGCGCTTGGCGTTGTGCTAACTCTTGGAAATACACTGCGCTTGGGAATTGAGGCCCGTCGAGATGAGATTGTGGTGATCAAATTAATAGGTGGTGGCAATGCCTTTGCCCGGCGCCCTTTCTTATATACGGGTTTGTTCACCGGAGCGCTCGGTGGGGTAATGGCGAGTCTGCTCAGTGGCTTCGCTTTGATGGCACTCAATGCGCCAGTGAACCGCCTCTTTGAATTGTATGATCAGGTTCCAGCCGTGCCCTCCCTTGTACCGTCCGATCTTCTTTTACTGATTCTGATGGGTGCTGTATTGGGTTTAATTAGTGCCTGGTATTCCGCTCAACTCCACCTTACTCGAATCCAACCGAGATAAGGATTAGGGAACTTTACGGCGAATTAGCACTCTCAAGTGAAGAGTGCTAACATTTATATCCAAGTGAGGAGTTTTGGGTATGACCGAGACAAATACTTCAGTTGCATTGACACCAAACGCCATTTTGAGCATGGCGCCTGGCGCCAATTTAGCAGCCTACGTTCAAACTGTAAGTGCGATTTCCGTGCTCACGCCCGAGCGCGAGCGCGAATTGGCAGAACGTCTATTTTATGAGAACTGTGTTGCCTCTGCGCGTGAGTTAGTACTTGCTCACCTGCGGTTTGTTGTTCATGTAGCCCGCAGTTACTCGGGATACGGTTTGCAAGAGGCGGACCTTATTCAAGAGGGTAATGTCGGTCTTATGAAGGCTGTGAAGCGCTTTGATCCGACCAAGGGCGTGCGCCTGGTATCGTTTGCCGTGCATTGGATTAAAGCTGAAATGCATGAGTACATTCTGAAGAATTGGCGCATTGTTAAGGTCGCGACAACCAAAGCTCAGCGCAAATTGTTCTTTAATTTGCGCAGCCAAAAGACCGGTACACATTGGTTAACCCACGATGAAACTCTGGCAATTGCGGAGGACCTAGGTGTTGACCCAGCCGAAGTGACGAGGATGGAGAGCCGACTTTCCAGTCGAGATGTAGCGTTTGATCTTCCAGTGGATGCAGATGAAGAGTCCGCTTGGCAGGCGCCTCAGCACTACCTAGAGGATCACTCCGAAGATCCGGCGCTGGTCGTTGAAGCAGCGGACTATGTCAGTCACGAGGAAAGTCAGTTGACGCAGGCGTTGTCAGCACTTGATAACCGAAGCAGAGACATTGTTGCACGACGATGGTTGGCCGAACCAAAGGCAACTCTGCATGAACTCGCTGAGGAATATGGCGTATCCGCTGAGCGCATTCGCCAGTTAGAGAGCAACGCGATGAAAAAGCTCCGTGTGGGGATGGTCGCTTAACTCTGCTCTTCGCATGCGGTCGTCTTTTATCGTTATTGTCTGTCTCTTGGGCTTATCGGCCGTCGCACTAGGCGCATTCGGCGCTCACGCGCTGGCCTCAAGTGTTTCTGAATCGCGTCAAGCCACGTGGGCAACAGCCGTCGACTATCATATGTTTCATGTACTTGGGATGCTAGCGCTGGCGGCGATCTTCCAAAACACAGAGTCACCCTGGCTAGTGCGTGCTCACACGAGCTTCATTATTGGCATTTGTCTGTTTTCTGGGAGTTTGTACGCTTTGGTCATATTTGACTTGCCTGTCCTGGGAGCGGTGACGCCTGTTGGAGGCCTTTGCCTGATGCTGGGTTGGCTGTGCGCCGGCATGGCAGCGTTTACCAGTGACGATGCTGGCGATGTCTGATTCCGACTTACCACGTCGCATTCGAAGCTTTGTTATTCGAACGGGGCGCATGACAGATAGTCAGAAGGCCGGATGGGATGTTGGTTTCCCCAAACATGGCTTTACCTTATCCGATAACCGATTTGACTGGGATGCGAGCTTTGACATGGCGGGCCCAAGAGTCCTGGAGATAGGTTTTGGGATGGGTGACAGTCTGGTTGCGATGGCGGAGCAAAACCCTCAATCGCGTTACCTGGGCATCGAAGTGCATACCCCCGGTGTTGGCAAGCTTCTGGCCGATGTTGAGCGACTTGGAATTACCAACCTGAAGGTGTTTGCTGATGATGCGGTGCAGGTATTGGAGGATGTAATACCCGTCAACTCCATCGATCTGATGCAAATTTTCTTCCCCGACCCTTGGCATAAGAAACGTCATCACAAGCGTCGTTTGATTCAGGCTGAGTTCGTCAGTCTCCTCATCTCTCGACTATCCGCAGGGGGCTGCCTTCACCTGGCAACAGACTGGGAGCCTTACGCTGAGCATATGATGGATGTGTTGTCTTCAAAAGAAACGCTGCACAATCTTGCGGGTGAACGGCAGTTTTCAGCTAGGCCTGAGTCTCGACCCGAAACCAAGTTCGAACGCCGAGGCCATCGTCTTGGCCACGGGGTTTGGGATCTACTATTTGCCAAGCGCTAGGGCACTCACGACAGACGCGTCTCATTAGGCGCTAAACAAACGCCTCGATGACCGTGTCGAGATATTGGTAGCCCTTACTACTGGCGGCGAGTTTAGTGCTGTCTTGCTCCATAAGTCCTCGACGACGTTGCTCCTCCAACTGCGGGCCGACCACCTCAAGAGCGACTGCGGTTCTCTTTTCAAACAACGTTGAGTCAACGCCCTCCTTTAGTCGCAGGGCATTCATCATGAATTCCGCGGGAAGGTCTGATGGCTCAATAGTCCGCAACTGCATGGAGAATGGGGTCGTTACGGGTGCTTCGAACTGCTCGAGGTAGTGTTTTGGATGCCGCGTCCGTTGAAAACGGTAAATGCCATTGTGGTCTGTCGTTTTGCCATGTGCACCAGCACCGATTGCGAGATAGTCACCGAATTGCCAGTAATTTAAGTTGTGGATTGATCTTTGCCCTGAGGCACTCCAGGCCGATACTTCGTATTGCGTTATTCCTGAACCGTTTAATAGTGCTTCGGCCTTGTGTTGCATGGGCTCGATAAGGTCATCTGTGGGTAATAAGGGTGGTGCTGACCAGAACGCGGTGTTGCGTTCAATCGTAAGCTGATACCACGAGAAGTGATCGATTCCGAGCGTGATCCCAGTGACAAGATCATCGAGCCCATCTTCAATTGTTTGGTCGGGAAGGCCATACATTAAGTCGATATTCAGTCGATCAAAGCCAGCGGATCGCGCTAGCTCTATGGCCTTGATCGCCTCATCTCCCGAGTGAATTCGTCCCAGGCGAGAGAGATGTCGTTCTTGAAAACTCTGTACCCCGATACTGAGCCGGTTAATGCCAGCGTGTCGGTAGGCGTGATACTTCATGGTCTCTGCACTACCCGGATTGCTTTCAAGCGTGATCTCGCAATTTTCCGCTAACGCTAGTCGCTGGTTGATACCGTCTAAAATCTGCTGAATGGCTTCACCTGAAAACAGACTTGGCGTACCACCCCCGAAAAAAATAGATACCAACTCACGATCTCCTGCCCAGCTAAGCTGCTGATCTAGGTCATTGAGAAGCGCGTCGACATAGGGTTTTTCTAGTGCGGGATCAAAGTTTTCATGGGAGTTGAAGTCGCAGTAAGGACACTTGCGCTCACACCAGGGAATGTGGACGTACAACGCTAGCGGTATGTGTTTCATCACCGGGCTTGCTTGAGTAGTGGCTCAAGTGCCTTGAGTGCTGTGGCGCGATGGCTGACCCGCTGCTTATCCTCGCGCGCCATTTCAGCTGCGGTTATTGATGCGCCGTCAGGGATAAAAAGTGGATCGTAGCCAAAGCCGCCCTCGCCCTTGGGCAACAATCCGATGCTGCCATGCCATCGTCCCTCGGCAATGGTTGGCATGGGGTCAGATGCAGACTTCACCACGGCAATAACCGCGACATAAAACGCCCGGCGGTCGTCGCCTTCAAAGCGCCTCATCTCGTCCAGGAGCTTTGTGTTGTTGGCGTTGTCGCCACTACCGGAATAGCGGGCAGAGTAAATGCCGGGTGCGCCGCCTAAAGCTGGGACCACTAGGCCCGAGTCATCTGCAATCGCGGGGAAGCCTGTTGATTCAGATGCGTGCCGCGCTTTGATAAGTGCATTTTCAATGAACGACAGACCTGTTTCATCCGCATCGGTGACCTCGTAGTCTCGCTGCGGCACAACCGTGAGGCCCATGTTGTCGAACAGCTCGGAAAACTCACTGAGTTTCCCTGCGTTATTGCTCGCTAAAACGAACGGCACGCTGACTTACTCCTGACGCCACAATTGCGTTTTAAACTTATAGCGGTAGGTCTTATCGGACCCCTGAGGTGTGAAATCAAATTCAAAAAAACGGTATTCCCGATCAAGAAACTCGAAGGGCACAAGGTAGTATGTCGCCCTCCCTTCTCGCACCTCTTTTATTTTCATGTCGCCGCCCGTTATGAGATCCCAGGTTCGTCCTGAAATTTCCATGGGTCGCCCTTCAATATCGCCAGCGTCAGCGTCCCTAACGCTCAGGGTCAGCATGGCCTTGTCCTTCCCTCGAGGGATATCAAATTGCGCGGCAATATCGGCGGTTAAAAAGGTGCTGTAGACGATGCTGTAGTGCAATTCGAATTCATCAAATCGCACTGATTGTTGCGCGTTCACCGCTGTCGCCCAAAGCAAAGCAAAGACCGCTAAAAGGTGTTTCATCGTCGGGTGATCCTGTAACTGGCAGACTTTGCGAATAGATTGGGCCATAGCTGAGCTAACAGCCCAGTGCTTGAAGACATACGGCGCTCTACGACAACGATACTGAGGTCTTTGCACAGTGATTCAAAGTCAGCGACCGTGCAAAAGTGGATATTTGGGGTATCAAACCAGCTGTAGGGAAGTGCTTTGGTCTTAGGCATCCGCCCACTAAACATGAGTGACAGGCGAGACCGCCAGTGCCCAAAGTTTGGAAAGGTCACTATTGCCTCACCGCCAATACTAACGATCCGTTCAAGCACAGCATGGGGTCGTTTGAGCACTTGCAGTGAGTAGGCAATTATCACCACGTCAAAACGGCTGTCTTCGAAGTTCTGTAAGCCATCTTCCATATTCTGCTGTACGACAGACAGCCCCTTTCCAACGGCAACAATAATATTTGCGGGGTCGATATCAACCCCCAGGCCCTCAACAAGCTTCTCGGTCTGCAATCGATGGAGTAGTTCTCCGCCGCCACAGCCGAGATCCAGAACTTTGCCGCCGTGGGGTACCCAGGACACGATGGTGTCAATGTCGCCTCGCTGCATCATGCGGCTACCCGCCCCATCCACGCGCTGAACAAAGCGAGGTAGTTGGCATCGTCTAATAGGAAGGCATCATGACCTGCATCGGATTCGATATCCGAGTAGGTAACGCGTTTTTCTGCCGACAGCAGCGCATTGACTATTTCTTGAGAGCGCGAGGGTGCAAAGCGCCAGTCAGAACTGAACGAGATGATTAAAAATTCGGCGGTGGCGTCCGTCAGGGCCTCGGTTAGATTTCCCTGACCGCCTACTGATAAGTCAAATCGATCCAGCGCGCGGGTCATCAACACATAGGTATTGGCATCAAAGCGACCGACAAACTGGCTACCCTGGTAACGAAGATAACTCTCAACCTGAAAGATGGGCTCCTCGTCATCGTCGGGGTCAAAACTCCCCTGTCTCAGTTCACGCCCAAAACGGTCTGTCATCTTATCGGCCGACATGTAGGTAAGGTGACCGACCATGCGCGCCAGCGCCATGCCCTGCGCAGGATTGGTAGCCGCGTCCAGGTAGTTTCCATCGCGCCACTCGGGGTCTGAAAATATGGCTTGTCGAGCAATCTCATTAAACGCGATGTTTTGCGCGGTAAGACCGGGTGCGGCGGCAATAGCGACACAGTGCGATACCCAGTCTGGATACCGGATCGACCATTCTAGTGCCTGCATCCCACCTAAACTGCCGCCAATGACGGCGGCCCAATGCTGAATGTTCAGGTGTTCAGCTAGCCTTTTTTGGGTCTCTACCCAGTCGGCCACTGTTACCTGAGGGAAGTGAGATCCCCAGGGCTGACTCGTCGCCTCGCACCGACTGCTCGGTCCGGTTGAGCCATCACAGCCACCAATATTGTTGGGGCACACGACGAAGAAGCGATTGGTGTCAATTGGCTTACCAGGGCCAATCACGGTGTCCCACCAGCCGGGCTTGTTGTCCTCCTCGGAGTGAAAGCCTGCCGCATGGTGGTTACCTGACAGCGCATGACATACCAGCACGGCGTTACCGCCGTCAGCGCGGAGCTCACCGTAGGTTTCGTAGACGAGCTCGAACCCATCAAGTACTTCACCCGATTCGAGATAAAGGGTCTCGGGGAAGCTTGCACGTTGAGGGCTTACTATGCCGACACTGTTGTCAAAGGGATGTTGCGCCATCGCCACTAGATCCCTATTACGTATCTGGCTGATTGGGCTACAAGCCCAACTGCTGCAGCCATATGTCCTAGTGAGACTCGGATGACGTTGAGCGCTATGAATAAAATAATCGGCGAGAAATCCAGCCCACCCATGGGTGGTAAAATCCGTCTCAACGGCGCCATGACTGGCTCCGTGAGCTCCCAAATAAACTCGACAGCGGGGTTTGAGCTTTGCGGTGCTAGGAAGCTCACGACGATCATCGCAATGACACTGTAGAAGATGATGTTGATCAAAAGGGAAGCACAGCCTATAGCGGCCCAAATTAACGCTTGCAAAACATTGAACGCATCCAGCCGACCCTCGAGTGTGAACATCAGTCCGATAAACACCACTTGTATGAGTATCAGTGCGACTAGCGCGCCAGGGCTGAATCGATTGCCGCTTGGCAAAAGGCGTGACAGCGGTAGCACAATGACATTAGTCACGCGCCTGAGTGTCATTGATATAGGGTTGTAACCACTCACCCCGCACAGCTGAGCAAGGAATCGCACAGCGATGAGGAACATGGCAAGGCTGAAGAGTGGCTGAACGATGGTCATGCCGATATCGGTTAGTGCGCTGTTCATACACCAAACTCCTGACTTAATTCCACTGAGCGACGGGCGGCTGCTTGCGTTGCTCGCGCGACGATGCCTCGAATATCAGATGTTTCAAAGGACTGAATGGCCTGTTCGGTTGTGCCTCCCGGACTTGTTACATTCTTGCGTAGTGTCGCCGCGTCCTCGTCGCTTAAACTCGCCAGGCGCGACGCGCCAAGCGCTGTCTGGAGGGCGAGTTTCCGAGCGCTCTCGCTGTCCATGCCCAGTGCAATTGCCGCGTCCGTGAGACTTTCAATAAACAGGAAGAAGTACGCGGGTCCACTGCCAGATATGGCCGTTACGACGTCGAGGTCCGGCTCTTTTTCGACCCACACGCATTGCCCCACACTGGACATGACGCGTTCAGCGAGTGCTTTACCCTCGGCCGCGCCTGCATGGCTGTTGGAGTAAAGCCCCGTCATTCCCTCGCCAACAAGCGCGGGAGTGTTGGGCATGCAGCGAATGATAGGCCCGCTATCCGAAAGGCCTAATAAGGTGGCGAGCGACCGGGTACTAATGCCGGCAACGATCGATAGAACCACCGAATTGGGCCCGAGACGTCCTGCCAAAGGTGTCAGCCCGGCGTTGGTGATTTGAGGCTTTATCGCAAGCACAATTAAATCAGCTGACAGCGCCTCGTCGGGCGCTCTATCAAATACCTGCTCGATGCCGGCTTGACGTGCGTTATCCTGCGCCGCCGTTGATGGGTCTACTATCGAAATGTTGGTGGCGGTGAATCCACTATCGAGCAGCCCGCCATAGATAGCGCGGGCCATATTGCCACCACCAATAAAGGTAACCGTAGGTTGAGTCACGCGCCGCATCCCCTGAATTTGTTCCTAAGTATAACGTGCGCCGAAGATATCTGTGCCAATTCGGACCATCGTTGACCCTTCGGCGATCGCGGCCTCCATATCAGCCGACATTCCCATCGATAGCTCTGTCATTCCCGAGGGTAGGCCCTCTGTTTTCAGAAGTTCGGCGATTCGCCCAAACTGCTCGCGTTGGTAGGAGAGTTCGTAGCACGGTGCGGGAATGGCCATAATTCCGCGAAGATCGAGTCGATCAAAATTATGAACGGCAGTTGCCAGGCTCAATAATTCATCGCTGGAGACAACACCAGACTTGCTCTCTTCAATTGGCATATTCACCTGTATGCAGACCTTGAGTGGTGCTCTGTCCTCGGGCCTCTGTGCGTTTAACCGCTGCGCAACCTTAACCCTGTCAATAGAGTGGATCCAATCGAAGTGCTCTGCGACCTGTCGGGTTTTATTCGATTGTAGCGGGCCTAGAAAATGCCAAGTGATATCGAGGTCGTCGCACTGCATACACTTATCAACAGCCTCTGAGACATAGTTTTCACCGAAATCTGAAATGCCTGAATGAAACGCGGCTCGGACCGCCTTGGCTGGTTTGGTTTTACTCACGGCAATTAACCGAATGTCATCAGCGGTCCGATTTGCATCCCTGGCGGCACTGGATAGACGGCTTTTGACCTGTGATATGCTTCTATGTAATTGACTGTGATCCATGGTTGTATGTTACGTGGGTGTTTCCCCTTCAGGAACCTCATAAATTAGGGCACTTTTATTGACATAACCGAATTACTGGCGTTCACGGCACAGCAGAATGCATCGGATTTGCATTTGTCTGCCGGCCTTCCACCAATGATACGTGTCGACGGACATATCAGGCGGATCAATGTTCCGCCGATGGATCATGCATAAGTGCAAGGTCTCATCTACGACATTATGAACGATCAGCAGCGACGGATTCATGGAGATCAGTGGTGGTTGGACCGTTAGTCGGCAGCTTGTAACCAGCTCTCGAGGATGATGGAGGCCGCGAGATCATCGATAGGGTGCGTTGCGTAATTGCCTTTATGCCCCATATCCCGAGCCCGAGATTTAGCCTCTTTGGAACTAAAGCGCTCGTCATGTAGTACGACATCAAGTTGCAAACGCCCGTGCAGCTGTCGGGCAAAGCGAGACGCCTTCTCGGATAGATCTGTGGTCTTCCCTAACTCGTCGATGGGGTTTCCAACCACAAGTGAGCTGGGTTGCCATTCTTGGATAAGTAGAGTGACTGTCTCCCAGTTTGGCTTGCCATTCTGGGCGGGCAGAATAGCCAGGGGCCGTGCTTCCTTTGTCAGGGTGTTACCGACGGCCACACCGATATTCGATAGGCCGAAGTCAAAGCACAAGAGCGTTGAGACCGCTACCATCTAGCTGTGTCCCGCTTGCTGTGTCAGCAGATGGATGTCAATGCCGAGTAACTTCCCTGCAGCGGCGAACTTATCGCTTGCATGGATATTGAACAGCACCTCTTGATCTGCCGGGGTGGTCAGCCAACTATTCTCGGCAATCTCCTGCTCGAGTTGCCCCGCAGACCAGCCTGCGTAACCCAGTGTTACCAAATGCTGATCGGGGCCGGCTCCCGATGCAATATCAACCAGTACATCTTTTGATGTCGTCAGCCAAACGTCTTCATTTACCTTGAGGGTTGCATCGTAACTAACGCCCGGGGAGTGAAGGACAAAACCCCGATCTACCTTAACGGGGCCCCCCGCTAAAACCGCAACCTCGTCGTGGCTTAGCAACGGTTGGATATTGAGATGTTCAAAAATATCGGCTAGTTGAAGGTCCAATGGTTTATTGATGACGATGCCCATAGCTCCCGCTTCACCATGCTCACAAATGTAGGTCACCGTGCTTTTGAAGAAGCCAGATTCGATGACGGGCGTTGCCATCAAAAACTGCCCTCTCAGTGAGTCTGTGGTTCGTTGGACATCCATAGTGATAAATCTGTTTTCCTCATGGGCGAAACTGCCATGTTCTTACGATCTCTAGTTTATCGACTTGTGCGCTCAAAGCGGGAGGGAAAGGAGGATAAGGCGCCGCATCCTGGACCGTCTTTATCGCAGCGCGATCCAAATGGGGAAACCCTGATGATTCCAGTACTGTCACATCTAGCAGTATGCCGATTTGATCGACAACCACCAGTAACCTCACGTCACCGCGGGCGCTACCTACGCTGTTCAGTGCTGCATTACCCATCGCTTGCACCCGATTCACCCACTTACGGAGATAATCAGCATCGAGGGCCCGTCGCGCAGCGACGCTACCGAGTCGCGTATTCTGAACTTGGTCTTGTTGCGCTTGGCTGAGCTCGCCCTGTAGTCGCTCAACTTCCGCCGCGATGTCGGCCGCATCCAGGCTTTCCAGCGCCTCTGCTTGCATAATGGCCAGTCTGGCAGACGCCTGTTGCTCCCGAACGCTCTCGAGAAGCTGGCCGGGTCTTGCTAATTGATTTTCGCTGGCAATGTGCTGTGAGTCGGTGGGTGCTGTGTTGCTCTGAGTGAGCGTCACAGTCACGGCTATGGATTGTGGCGCGAGGGCTGAGTTTATGAAGGTGGTGGAGATAGCAATGGCCAACAGGCCGTGCAGTAACAGAGAGGCCCCCGTCGCCACAGACATGTTTCCCGAGACGTCATAGTTAACGTCCACGCGACTCTAAGACTCTTTGCTCAATGCAGGCGATGAGCTGCTCAGCGATCTGCGTGTTCTCCGCGCGGTCGATTTCGCGCATGCAGGTTGGGCTCGTGACGTTTATCTCGGTGAGGTAATCACCAATGATATCGAGGCCGACGAAAAGCAATCCTTTTTGACGAAGGGTCGGACCTACTTGCTCGGCAATCCAGCGATCGCGATCAGACAGGGGTTGGACGAGGCCGGAGCCACCGGCGGCGAGATTGCCGCGGTTTTCACCTGCCATCGGCAGCCTTGCAAGGCAGAAGGGGACCGCTTCTCCGTTAATCATCAACACACGTTTGTCGCCGTCTTTAATGGCAGGGAGGTATTGCTGCGCCATGATCGTGACATCACCATGCTGGGTCAGCGTCTCGAGAATAACGTTGAGGTTGGGATCGTTCTCTCTAACCCGAAAAATGGACTGTCCGCCCATGCCGTCTAGCGGCTTAAAAATGACATCGCCGTGTTCAGCGTGGAAGCCTTTGAGCGCATTTGGGTCTCGGGATACCAGCAAGGGTGGGCAACACTCGGGGAATTGCGTTGCAAACAACTTCTCATTGCAATCTCTCAGACTCGCGCATCGATTTACGACCAGTGTTCCGCGTCGTTCAGCATCTTCAAGAAGCTGCGTTGTGTAAAAAAATTCCATGTCGAAAGGCGGATCTTTGCGCATCAGTACAACATCAAGTGTCGATAATGACGCGTCGTACCGAGCTCCCAGGGCGTAGTAGTAGGAGTCGTCGTCGTAAACGGTGAGCGGTCTCAGCGAGGCCATGGTTTCACCATTTCTAACACTGAGATCCGCTTGTTCAAGATAGGTAAGCTCGTGGCCTGCCGCACTTGCCGCTCTCAACATTCCGAGTGTCGTGTCTTTTTTGGTATTGATGGTGGCGATAGGGTCCATTAAAACCCCAATACGTAATGCCATGCTGATCTCACCCGCCAATGATGTATACCCTCGAATTCTGATTCGAGGCCGGTTCTGGTTCAAGCGTTTATATCGCCCCAGCGAGCGCCAAGGACGCTGAGTGCGACCAGCGGTGCCGTTTCGGTTCGAAGCACACGAGGGCCCAATTTCATGGCGGTGAAGCCATTCTCGGAGGCCAAGTCTAGTTCTGACGATGCCAACCCACCTTCTGGCCCGATAAGGAGCGCTATGCGCACTGGCTGATTGGTAAGGTCATTGCCGACGGCGCTAGGGTCTAATACTAATTTGCAGTCGGCGTCGACGTGACTCAGCCAGTGGGCAAGGTTTGTGGGTTCCTCCACCAACGGAATCACTGCACGACCGCTTTGCTCGCAGGCGCTAATGACGATTTGCTGCCAATGCTCCTGTTTTTTCTGCCAGCGCTCGGGCGACAAGCGGACGTCCACGCGCTGACTAAGGATAGGTACTATCGATGTCACGCCGAGTTCGGTTGCCTTCTTAATGGCCCATTCAAAGCGATCACCCTTTGATACCCCCAAGGCAAGGCAGGTCATTAATGGCGACTCTGTCTCAGCCTGCTCAATGCTATCTACCGAGACGGTCACGTGGTTTTTCGTAGCGGAGAAAACGGATCCGTAATAGTTATTGCCATCCCCATTAAACACGCATAGTTGGTCGCCCGTCTTGAGGCGTAAGACGCGAGCAAGGTGATGGCTGGCACGCTCATCAAGGTTACATTGAGCGCCAAGGGTTAAGGGTAGGGATGAATAAACTCGGAAGCTGCGCATATCGCGGGAGCTTAACAGCTACCGAGTTCGAAGGTTTAGTATTTGTAACTGTCGTTTTTGAAGGGTCCGTCGACACTTACACCAATGTAATCACCTTGTTGGTCGGTCAATTTGGTCATTACACCACCAAAACCTTCCACCATAAGCGCTGCGACCTGCTCGTCCAGGTGCTTGGGTAACACTTCCACGCTGATTGCCGCGGCTTTATCGGAGGTGGCAAGATCGGCAAATCGCTTGGCGTATAGGTGAATCTGGGCGAGCACCTGATTGGCAAAAGAACCATCCATGATGCGTGACGGGTGGCCTGTCGCATTGCCCAAGTTCACTAGACGACCTTCAGCGAGCAACAGTAAATGGTCGTTGGTGCTGCGATCACGATAGATCTTGTGCACTTGAGGCTTTATTTCTTCCCACTCCCAGTTCTCACGCATGAAGGCCGTATCGATCTCGTTATCGAAATGGCCGATGTTGCAGACCACGGCGCTGGGCTTGAGTGCGCGAAGCATCGCAGCGTTACAGACGTCGACATTACCCGTCGCTGAACATAAGAGATCCGTTTGTCCCAACAGGTGTCGATCAATGCATGCATCTGTACCGTCGTTCACACCATTGATGAAGGGAGACACAACCTCATAGCCATCCATGCAGGCCTGCATCGCGCAGATAGGATCGCACTCGGTGACTCGTACTATCATGCCTTCTTGGCGAAGCGATTGCGCCGACCCTTTACCCACGTCTCCGTAGCCGAGGACCAGAGCACGCTTTCCCGCGAGCAAGTGGTCCAAACCGCGCTTGATCGCGTCATTCAAACTGTGGCGGCAACCGTACTTGTTGTCATTTTTCGACTTTGTGACCGCGTCGTTGACGTTGATTGCCGGTACCTTGAGTGAGCCGTCCTCCAGCATTTCATAGAGTCGATGTACCCCGGTGGTCGTCTCCTCGGTGATGCCATGAATGCGCTCGAGCATCTCTGGGTATTGTTCGTGCAGCATCGCAGTCAAATCGCCACCATCGTCGAGAATCATGTTGGCTTCCCAGGGTTTACCATCTTGTAAGATGGTCTGCTCAATGCACCATTCGTACTCTGGCTCTGTTTCACCTTTCCATGCATACACAGGAATCCCGCGAGCTGCAATTGCCGCCGCCGCGTGATCCTGCGTGGAGAAAATGTTGCAGCTCGACCAGCGTACTTCGGCGCCCAAATCAACCAGGGTTTCAATAAGAACACCCGTCTGAATGGTCATGTGAATACATCCAAGAATTTTCGCACCTGCAAGCGGCTGCTCCTCGCGCAAGCGCTCGCGAAGTGTCATCAGCGCGGGCATCTCTGTTTCAGCGATGGCCAGCTCACGACGACCCCACTCTGCGAGTGTAATGTCAGCGACTTTGTAGTCAGAAAACGTTGTTAAATCGATGGCAGTGGTCATAAAAACCTCCTTGTAGCCGTATTTACTTAAAGTCCGGCCGCAGCGCGCAACGCATCGGCTTTGTCTGTCCGCTCCCAAGTGAAATCCGCTTGCTCACGCCCGAAGTGCCCGTAGGCAGCGGTAGGTCGGTATATGGGTCTTTTCAGATCGAGCATATTGATAAGGCCTTTCGGTCTAAGATCAAAGTGCTTTCTTACCAGATCAATAATGACGTCTTCAGCGATCTTAGCCGTGCCGAAAGTGTCTATTGAAATGGAAGTCGGCTCCGCAACCCCAATGGCGTACGACACCTGGATTTCGCAGCGATCAGCAAGCCCTGCAGCGACAATATTTTTCGCCACGTATCGGCCTGCGTAAGCCGCGGACCGATCAACTTTAGACGGGTCCTTGCCGGAGAATGCTCCGCCACCATGACGCGCCATACCGCCGTAAGTGTCAACAATGATCTTCCGCCCGGTCAGGCCACAATCCCCCATAGGTCCGCCAATAATGAACTGTCCGGTTGGGTTGATGTGGTATTTGGTGTTATCTGAAAGCCAGTCGCTGGGCAGCACGGCCTCGATGATTTCTCGTTTAACGAAAGCCCGCAGGGCCTCCTGCTCAATGTCGGCGGAGTGCTGTGTCGACAGCACGACAGCATCCACGGAGACGGGCTTGCCGTCTTCATAGCGCACTGAAATCTGACTCTTCGCATCAGGGCGCAAGAAGTCAGCAGCACCTGAGCGGCGCAGTTCGGCTTGCTTCTCTACCAGCCGGTGCGAGTAGTAAATCGGGGCTGGCATCAATGTCTCGGTCTCATTGGCCGCATAGCCAAACATCAGCCCTTGGTCGCCTGCACCTTGATTGGCCTCGTCAGCTTCGTGCGTACCCATTGCGATATCGACAGACTGGAGACCAATCGCATTAATGACCGCACAGGTATTACCATCGAAGCACACGTCGGAGCTGTCGTAACCGATATCGCAGATTACCTTGCGTACGGTGCTCTCAATTTCCCCGGGTGTCACCGTCGCTGATGAGGTGACCTCACCTGCCACCACAGCCATGCCTGTCTTAACAAGTGTTTCCACTGCGACGCGTGCATTTGGGTCTTTTGATAGATAGAGGTCCAGTATGGCGTCCGATACTTGGTCAGACACTTTATCCGGATGTCCCTCTGACACGGATTCTGATGTAAATAGCGCGTACGAGCTCACAGGCAACTCCCCCGATGTGTTTTCGACGAATCATATAAAGATATCTTTATATGTCAATGTTTGAACTGTTGAATTTTTTACAAAACCCGGACGACTCCAGTGTCATTGCCGATAAGGAGGACGTCAGCAGGCCGGTGCGCAAAGATCCCGTTGCAAACAACGCCGGTCATATTATTGATGACCGTTTCAAGCTCCAGCGGGTCGGAAATCTTCAGTCCGTGAACATCGAGGATAATGTTTCCGTTATCTGTCACCGTACCCTCTCGCCAAACCGCGTCACCTCCCAGGCGATTAAGCGCATCTCGAACTAACGTGCGCGCCATGGGGATGACTTCAACGGGCAACGGAAATCCACCTAGCATCGACACCATTTTGCTGCTGTCCGCAATGCATATGAATTCGCTTGCCTTTGCCGCGGCGATTTTCTCTCGGGTCAGTGCGGCGCCCCCTCCTTTAATGAGAAAGCCCTCTTGTGTCGCCTCGTCCGCACCGTCCACATAGACATCAACGCGATCGACATCATTTAAATCCTGGACCTCAAAGCCAAGCTCGAGGAGAAGAGCTGAAGAACGCTCAGAGCTCGATACCGTGGTCCTTATCCGATCGCGCAATTGGGGCAATTCAGCGATGAAGCACTCGGCTGTGCTGCCAGTTCCGATGCCAAGAATAATGTCGTTCTTGAATTGGCTATCAATTCGCTTGATGGCCGCTCTGGCTACTGCTTGCTTTAACGCGTGGGCGTCCATGATGGTTCCTTTTTTCGGTTGTTATGCCATGCCTTACCCGCTGGAGAACACCTTACCCGGATTTAAAATACCGTCGGGATCGAAGATGGACTTGATAGCGCGCATAGCGTCAATTTCTGACTCGGATTTGGTGTAGTTGAGGTAGGGCGCTTTCAGTGTGCCCACACCGTGTTCGGCTGAGACGCTGCCGCCCAGCGTTTTTATGGCCTCAAAGATATCCGTGGAAACGTCGTTGCATCGCGCCTTGAAATCCTCAATAAGCAAATTCTCAGGTTTTAAAATATTCAGATGCAGATTGCCGTCGCCAATATGGCCGTACCAAACAACCTCCCAGTCTGGGTAGTTCTGGTGAACCACGGCGTCTACGGCCGACAGTAGCTGGGGGACCTTCGATACGGTCGAGGAAATATCATTCTTGTAAGGCGTCCATTGCGAGATTGTTTCCGAGATGTCCTCACGAAGCCGCCACAATGCCCGCGCCTGAGCCACACTCTGGCTCATTACAGCATCAACAACCCACCCTGCTTCCATGCATTGCTGGACTGCTTCAAAGACATGCGCATCAGTTGTCTCGTTTTCCCGCTCGAACTCAACGAGGGCGTAAAAAGGTGTCTGGGTTTCGAACGGGCGAGTGACCCCTGCGTGTTCGACGACTTTCGAGACCGCAAGCTCCGAGAAAAACTCATAGGCCAGCAACGGCGTGGTTGACTGAACGCGGTCCAATACGGACATGATCGCCCTCATATCACTCAGGCCGAGCACCAAAACGGTGGGGTCTTTGGGTGGCGCAGTGAGCTTGAGAGTCGCCTCGGTAATAAACCCTAAAATGCCCTCAGACCCGATAAACAGGTGTCGGAAGTCGAGGCCGGTATTGTTTTTCATGAGGCCCTTGTTGAGCTCAAGTATCTCACCCTTCCCCGTTACCACGGTCAAGCCCGCTACCCACTCTCTGGTCATGCCGTAACGAATGACGTTAATACCACCGGCGTTCGTTGCGATGTTGCCACCAATTTGGCTCGAACCGCTCGACGCGAAGTCGACCGGATAAAACAGACCTGCATCACTGGCCGCTTGCTGCACGTTTTGGGTAATGGCACCGGCGCCCACGGTCAAGGTTCGGTCAGTCAAATTGACTGTCGAGATCGTGTTTAACTTATCCATCGACACGACGACTTCGCCATTGGCGGCACAAGCGCCGCCGCTCAGGCCTGTCCGACCGCCCGATGGTACAAGCGCAAATTCGCAGCGTCTGGCGCATTCGACAATGGCCACGACGTCGGCTGTGTCGCGAGGAAAAACGACGGCCGACGGCGCGGGTGAAGTAAATCGAGTCCAGTCCTGGCCATAGGTCTCGAGTGACGAGGGATCGAGCATCACCTGTTCCGGAGTTAGCACCTGTGTTAACTCTTGAGTAATGTCTATCGACGAGGCGGCCACACTGAACTCCGTAAAGGCAATCGTCGTAATGTTATCATTTGCGCCCCGCACCATGACACCAAGTCAGAGTTTTGATGAAACAACAATCGTTACAGAAGTCCAAAATTAAGTTCCTACTTCTAGAAGGTATTCACCCAAGCGCCATCGATGCGCTAGCGAACGCAGGTTATGACAACGTGGTTTGCTATCCGAAGGCGCTTCCCACTGAGGAGTTGATGGCTGAGATCAAAGATGCTCACTTCGTCGGCATTCGGTCCCGAACCCAGCTGAGCGCGGAGGTGATCGAGGCGGCACCGCGTCTTGTTGCGATTGGTTGCTTTTGTATTGGCACTAACCAGGTCGACTTGGAAGCAGCTTCCCGCAACGGCATTCCGGTGTTCAATGCGCCCTTCTCAAATACACGAAGTGTGGCAGAGCTGGTAATGGCCGAGGTCATTCTTCTATTGCGTGGCGTGCCGCAGCGAAGTGCTGCCGCTCACAGAGGCGAGTGGCAGAAGACCGCCGCTGGTTCCCACGAGTGTCGCGGTAAAACGCTGGGCATTATCGGTTATGGAAACATCGGCATGCAGCTTGGCGTGATAGCCGAGGGTCTTGGCATGAAGGTGATCTATTTTGATGTTGAGTCAAAGCTGCCACTCGGTAATGCACAACCCAAAGCAACGCTATCCAGCCTCCTCGAAGAGGCGCACGTGGTCAGCCTGCATGTGCCACAACATGCAAGTACGGAGTTGTTGATTGGCAATAAGGAAATCGGCGAACTGCGAAAGGGCGCCATGCTGATTAACGCCTCACGTGGCAATGTGGTTGACCTTGACGCTTTGGCTGCAGCACTGGGGTCTGGACACATTGGTGGCGCGGCTATTGACGTGTTCCCGGTGGAGCCGAGGTCGAATAACGACGAATTTGTATCGCCACTTCGGGGGCTCGATCAGTGCATCCTAACCCCCCACATTGGTGGGTCGACCGAGGAAGCCCAGGAGAATATCGGTGTCGAGGTGGCTGAAAAGCTAACCCGATACAGTGATAACGGCACAACAACGTCTGCGGTGAATTTCCCTGAGGTGGCGCTACCTGCGCACGACGGTAAGCATCGACTGCTGCACGTTCACCAGAATATTCCCGGTGTCATGAGTGCCATTAACCAGGTGTTCAGTGAAAACAAGGTGAATGTCAGCGGTCAGTACCTTCAGACCATGGGTGATACAGGTTACGTAGTGATAGACATCGAGGCAGATTATTCAAAAGCGCTCATCACCAGCTTGACGGCAATCGAAGGTACGTTGCGAACACGCGTTCTCTTTTAACGTCCATTACGGGTCTGTGACGTGCGATCCACCGCTTTCACCGCACCTCATTCCGAGTAAAAGTTTGCAATAAAAATTCGCCTCGTCACGGCCTTTGATAGTCTTTTCATGCGATCATTAGCGCCGCTCACTCGCAACCCAATTGAGGACCTCGTTTTGCAGGAAGTTAATGGCTCAACCGTAACTCGACAGCATGCAGCAAACGCCATCAGAGCGCTCTCCATGGATGCTGTTCAAAAGGCTAATACAGGACACCCCGGCGCACCTATGGGTATGGCGGACATCGCGGAAGTCCTGTGGACTGGGTACCTCAAATACAACCCAGCCAATCCTAATTGGGCCGATCGGGACCGCTTTGTGCTCTCAAACGGGCACGGGTCTATGCTGATTTATTCGCTGTTGCATCTCACAGGTTTTGACCTGTCGATGGAGGACATCAAAGACTTCCGTCAGTTGCATAGCAAGACGCCGGGGCACCCCGAGTACGGTTATACCCCTGGCGTTGAAACCACCACAGGGCCCCTTGGTCAGGGCCTTGCCAATGCTGTGGGTATGGCCGTTGCCGAAAAGCTCATGGCCGCGCGATTTAACAAGCAGGGTCATCAGGTTGTCGATCACCGTACTTGGTGCTTCGTTGGTGATGGTTGCTTGATGGAAGGCATCAGTCACGAGGCCTGTTCGCTGGCGGGTACCCTCGGCTTAGGAAAGCTCAACGTCGTTTATGACGACAACGGAATCTCAATCGACGGAGAAATCGAAGGTTGGTTCACCGACGATACACCCGCGCGGTTTGAGGCCTATGGTTGGCACGTCGTTCGAGACGTTGACGGGCACGATCCGGACGCAATTGCCGCTGCATTTGACGCGGCACTCGTCGAAACGTCGCGCCCCTCAATCATTTGCTGCAAGACGACTATCGGCAAAGGCAGCCCCAACAAGGAAGGCACAGAGTCCTGTCACGGAGCCCCGTTAGGTGCGGACGAGATCACTTTGACGCGTGAAGCGTTGGGCTGGTCTCATGACCCATTTGTTGTGCCTGATGATGTTTATGCGCATTGGGATGCGCGCTCTGCGGGGGCCGAGGCTGAGGCCGCTTGGCAGTCGTCATTTGATGCTTACAAGGGCGACTGTGCTGAGCTCGCTGAGGAGTTTGTGCGGCGAATGGCTGGCGAATTGCCCGCCGAGTTCCTGAGCGGTGTCGATGACTTCATAGCACAGTGCGTTGCAAACGAGTCAGATGCTGCGTCGCGTAAGGCCTCGCAGCAGGTGATTGCAGCAATTGCACCTACACTTCCCGAGCTTCTCGGTGGTAGTGCCGATTTGGCGGGCTCAAACCTTACCTTGTGGCCAGGTGCTGTGGGTGCCGACGCGTCCGATGCCGAGGGCAACTACATTTATTACGGCGTTCGAGAATTCGCCATGGCAGCGATGATGAATGGCATTACTCTCCACGGGGGTTTCATTCCCTATGGTGGCACCTTCCTCATCTTCATGGAGTACGCGCGAAACGCGGTTCGAATGGCGGCGCTTATGAGACAGCACGCTATTTATGTCTTCACCCACGATTCTGTTGGCTTGGGCGAGGATGGTCCGACGCATCAGCCGGTAGAGCAGTTAACAGCCATGCGATCAACGCCTAATCTGGATACTTGGCGCCCCTGCGACGCGGTCGAATCTGCTATTGCGTGGAAGCAGGCAATCTTGCGAACCGATGGGCCATCAGCGCTGGTATTTTCTCGCCAAACATTGCCGCATCAGGTCGGGGCCGCCGAGCGCGTTTCCGATGTGACCCGCGGGGGTTATGTCCTTCGAGAGGAGCAGGGTGAGCTCGAGGCCATCATTATTGCGACTGGATCGGAAGTCGCACTTGCTACCGATGCGGCTGAAAAGCTGTCAGCTGCAGGCCGAGGAGTTCGCGTCGTGTCCATGCCCTGTGCCGAGGTGTTCCAGCGACAGGACGTTGAATATCGTGAATCTGTGTTGCCGAGCCATCTCCTCGCGCGAGTCGCTGTCGAAGCTTCTCACCAGGACTGGTGGTATAAGTATGTGGGTCTCGATGGCCGAGTTGTCGGCATGAACTCCTTTGGTGAATCGGCGCCCGGACCTGTGCTCATGAAGGAGTTTGGCTTCACGGTCGAAAACGTTATCGAAGCAGTTGAGGATGTGATTCTCAGCTAATGACCGCTGTTGGTATAAACGGCCTTGGGCGCATCGGCCGTCTTCTCGCTCGTCGGTTGCACGAGCGAGAAGACGCAAGTGGTGAGCTCGAGCTGGTCATGTGCAACGAAGTCGCCGATGTCGAGACCGTCGCGCATCTGCTGAAGTATGACTCTACCCATGGCCGGTTTTCGCAGCCTGTCTCCATTGAGCCTGGTGGACTGCGAATTGCCGACCAATCCATAGCACTCAGTCACGAGACGGAACCCTCGCGCGTAGCGTGGGGGGATCGCGGAGTGGACCTTGTTGTCGATTGCACGGGTGTGGAGTTCAGCCGTGCTTCTGCTTCGGCGCACTTGGGCAAGGGCGTTAAAAGGGTACTACTCTCACAGCCAGCTAGCATTGATGTGGATGGCACGATTATCTGGGGCCTTAATCAGGCATCGTTGAAGCCCGATATGTCAGTCATATCGGCAGGATCATGCACCAGCAATGCGCTAATGCCGGTGCTGTCCGTGATTGATAAGGCATTCGGCATCAACGCGGGCATAGTCACTACGATTCATTCGGCCATGAATGATCAGCCGGTCATCGATGCGTATCACCACACTGATTTGAGAAAGACCAGAGCGGCCTTTAACTCGGTCATTCCCGTTGAGACAGGCTTGGCGCAGGGGGTTGAGCGCTTCCTGCCTCACCTATCAAACAAAATTAGTGCTCGTGCACTGCGGGTGCCGACGCTCAACGTATCGTCACTCGATGTCGTCCTCTCGGTCGATAAAAGCACATCGGCTCACGAGGTCAATGCGGCAATAAGCGAGTCAATTGACGCATTTGATGGTGTGCTAGCGGTTAATTCGGAGCCACTGGCGTCCTGTGACTTTCTCGGTGCTGAAGCGTCGAGCATCGTTGATACGACGCAGACGCAGGTATCAAATGGCCATCTGATCAAGTTAATGATTTGGTTTGATAACGAGTGGGCATTTGTCAATCGGATGGTCGATATTGTACTGCGGCTGTCGGATTTTGTGGCCGAAGAGTCATCTAGCTAGCAGACTGAAACGAATTCAAGATATAGGAAAAGAGGTTAATTATGCTGTCGATGGATCAGCTTTCGCTCGCCGGTAAACGAGTCCTGATTAGAGAGGATCTCAATGTTCCGCTGCGTGATGGGCGAGTAGCAAATAACGCTCGCTTGCGAGCTGCGGTTCCAACGATTGAAGCTGCCGTTGCGGCTGGCGCAGGCGTCATCCTGATGTCGCATCTGGGTAGGCCCGTTGAAGGTGAGCCCTCTGAAGAGTTTTCCCTATCACCCGTTGCAGATGCGCTGTCTGCGCTACTGGGACTACCTGTCTCGCTCCAGTCTGATTGGCCGGCCGATGCACCACAGGCAGGCGAGGTTTGGCTGCTAGAAAACGTTCGGTTCAATGTCGGGGAACAATCAAACAGCGACGAACTTGCCAAACGTTATGCAGGCTTGTGCGATGTCTTTATTATGGATGCCTTTGGCACGGCCCACCGCGCTCAGGCGTCGACACACGGTGTTGCTAAATTTGCCCCGCAAGCCTGTGCAGGTCCACTGCTAGTTGGCGAGCTTGACGCCCTAGGTCGCGCGCTGAGCGAACCCGCGTCGCCCATGGTTGCGGTAGTGGGAGGGTCAAAGGTATCCACCAAGCTGGCTGTCCTGGAGCGCCTATCTGAGCTCTGTGACCAGCTTCTGGTGGGTGGTGGAATCGCCAATACGTTTTTGGCGGCTGCGGGTTATCCGGTTGGCAAATCGCTACATGAGCCGGACCTGATTCCTACCGCGAGAGCGCTGATGGCCAAGACGCATATTCCGCTACCGGTTGATGTTGTGGTGGCAAAAGAATTCAGCGAGACGGCCGAGGCAACCGTCAAGTTGGCTGCTGAAGTATCAGAAGATGACATGATTTTAGACGTAGGTCCTCTGTCCCAAAAGCAGATGTCTGAGGTTTTATTGGGCGCTGGGACGATCCTCTGGAATGGTCCGGTGGGTGTTTTCGAATTTCCGGCCTTTGCCGCGGGTACGCGTGCACTCGCCACAGCTGTCGCCGATAGTTCGGCCTTTTCGCTTGCTGGCGGGGGCGATACGCTCGCTGCCATCGATGAATTCGATATTGCAGACCGTGTTTCGTATATTTCTACGGGGGGCGGTGCATTTTTAGAGTTTGTAGAGGGCAAAGAGCTACCGGCGGTTGCCATCTTATATGAACATCAGGATCAGTGATCAGGACGAGAGGAAAATACCATGGCGCTAATTAGCATGAGGCAGTTACTGGACTACGCTGCTGAGCATCAATTTGGTGTTCCGGCGTTTAACGTGAATAACCTCGAGCAGACTCGTGCCATCATGGAGGCCGCAGCCCACTGCGATGCACCGGTGATCATGCAAGCCAGTGCCGGCGCCCGGAAGTATGCAGGCGCGCCTTTCCTGCGGGCGATGATGGATGCGGCAGCGGCGGAGTTTCCTGATGTGCCCATCGTTGTTCACCAGGATCATGGAACCTCTCCTTCGGTGTGTCAGCGATCCATACAGCTCGGATTTACTTCCGTGATGATGGATGGCTCGTTGGGTACCGATGGCAAAACACCCATGGATTATGACTACAACGCTCAAGTGACAGCACAGGTGGTAGAGATGTCACACGCCTGCGGTGTCTCTGTGGAGGGTGAACTTGGTTGTCTCGGGTCGTTAGAGACCGGTGAGGCAGGTGAGGAAGACGGTGTCGGTGCTGCAGGAAAGTTGACGCACGACCAGATGCTGACGGACCCCGATGAGGCCAAACAGTTTGTTGCCGATACCCGTGTCGATGCCTTGGCAATTGCGTGTGGCACCAGCCACGGAGCCTATAAGTTCACGAGACCGCCCACGGGCGACATTCTGGCGATTGATCGGATTAAAGCGATTCACGCCAGCATCCCTAAAACGCACCTCGTCATGCACGGCTCTTCTGCAGTACCACAGGATTGGCTGGCAATCATTAATGAGTTTGGAGGGGAAATCCCTGAGACCTATGGCGTTCCGGTCGAGCAGGTGGTTGAGGGTATCAAGCATGGTGTACGTAAGATCAACATCGATACGGACTTAAGACTGGCGTCAACAGGCGCTATTCGTCGCTTCCTTGCTGAGAATCCAGCTGAGTTCGATCCGAGGAAGTACTTTAAGGAGAGTCTCGTTGCCATGCGCGATATCTGCATTGCGCGATATGAGGCCTTTGGCTGCACTGGGCATGCATCTAAAATAAAACCACTGTCATTGGCTGAAATGCAGGGGCGTTATAGCGCAGGCAGCATTTAGTAGCGCGAAGCGGCGCCGTCGTTAATATTCGCGTAAACTTCGCGTTTTGCTGCTGTGCCATGTGTGATGACAGACCCCTACATCGAGAAAATCCTCAATGCCGACGTCTATGACGTTGCTACTCAGACACCGTTGACGCAAGCGCCAGCGTTATCTGAGCGTCTGGGCTGTGACGTACGGTTAAAGCGAGAGGATCTTCAGCCTATTTTTAGTTTTAAGTGCCGTGGGGCCTACAACAAGATGGCATCGCTTTCAGATGAGGAGCGTGCGCGTGGCGTTGTCGCTGCCTCCGCCGGAAATCATGCACAAGGTGTCGCATTAGCAGCGCAAAACCTGGGTGTGCAGGCAACGATAGTCATGCCCATCACCACACCGTCTATAAAAGTCGAAGCGGTCCGTCGGCGCGGCGCTCACGTTGTCCTAGAGGGCGATGCATTTGATCAAGCATCAGAGTTTGCCAATCGCCTAGTTGAAGAGCGCGGCGCCACCTATTTGCACCCTTTTGATGATCCTGAAGTGATTGCTGGGCAGGGAACCGTAGCAGTCGAGGTCACACGGCAATCACCCAAGCCTGCTGATTACGTATTTATTCCCTGTGGTGGCGGTGGCTTGCTATCAGGTATGGCAGTTTATCTGAAACACACCTGGCCGGACGTGAAGGTCATCGGCGTAGAGCCCGAAGATGCAGCCTGTGCTCTTGCTGCGCGGCAACACCGTGGGAGAGTCACCTTGTCAGAGGTTGGCTTATTCGCCGATGGCTGTGCTGTCGCGCGGGTTGGAGAGGAGACACACCGTGTCATCGAGCAATACGTCGATGACATTATTACAGCGACGACAGACGAGATGTGCGCTGCAGTCAAAGATATATTTGATGATACGCGTGCCATTGCTGAGCCCGCTGGCGCGTTAGCCATTGCGGGCATGAAAGCCTACCTGTCTAGACACGATCTAACGGGCGCATCAGTTGTGGCTGTCCTGAGTGGCGCTAACACAAACTTTGATCGACTCAGGTATATCTCGGAGCGCACAGACATTGGTGAGCGTCGCGAAGCGATTCTCAGCGTTACGATTCCCGAAGTGCCGGGGGCTTTTAAGGCATTCTGTGGTGTCATCGGGAAGCGCAACATTACCGAGTTTAACTACCGTGGCACCGATGAGCAGAGTGCGAAGGTATTTGTCGGTCTGACAGTCGCGCCTAAAAGCGGCGACGTACACGACCTCGTGCAAAAGCTCGAGAGTCGGGGGTACAGTGCGGTCGATTTAACCGATAATGAAATGGCCAAGTTACACGTAAGGCACATGATTGGTGGGAAAATGACGCTCACTGAGAGCGATGAGCGCGTTTTTCGTGTTGAGTTCCCAGAGCGACCCGGAGCACTGATGAAGTTCCTCGATGCTTTGGGGTCGGATTTCAATATCTCCCTGTTTCATTATCGTAACCATGGCGCGGCGTATGGCCGTATCTTGGTGGGCTTCACTGATAGAGATCAGGATCGCAGCAAACTAACTGCGAGACTCGACCAGGTCGGCTTCCGTTATTGGGAAGAAACCGAAAATCCAGCTTACCAAGCCTACTTAAAGCCGCTTGCTTTGTGACAAATTACCACTATGATGCCTCAAGCTCGTAGCGATAAGCGAGCGTGAAGAGACACAAGAAGCAAAAAAGTAAGAAGAAATTGAGTACGTGGGGAAGTTGTGGGGAAAAGAAAGCCGGGGTTGTTTAGCGTCCTTTTGTTGGGTTTTGTTGTGGTCATTACAGCCAGTGCACTGACCGCAAGAGAGCAGGACTCGAAGACTGTTGACCTCAGCCAGTCGTGGCAGCAAAACCTAGACTAGTCATCAAGCCGTAATTGCAGCGTTACCTTTTTGAAGAGGTCAGCATTGGATCAGCCCTCGCTCGCTGATGAACCCATTCATGGGTACGTCGTGCGAATCAACCGGGACGTGATCAACTAATTGGCAATGAAAACCAACGCCGAGTTTGAAACCCGGCGCGTTTGTGAGTGCCCTATCATAGTAGCCCTTCCCGAACCCCAATCGATTTCCCTGCCTATCACAGGCCGCGAGCGGCACGAGAAACAGGTCTATGGTGTCTAGGGGCACGAGGTCTGCGGACTCGAGTGGTTGCCTTACGTCGCCAAATCCAACCTCGAGCGCGTCAGTGGCGGTGATGTGATGAAAACTCAATTCGAAGTTGGATAGAGTGCGAGGCGCGACAAACCGCTTGGCACTGTGTTCCAACTGCAACAAGCGGGACAGATTAACCTCTGACTTGAGCGGCAAGTAGGTTGCGATGGTCACCGCTTGCTTAAAGACGCTCAGCTCGATCAGGGAATCGGCGATTGCCCGGCTCTTCTGCTCCCGAGCTTCAGCCGATAGTGCGCGACGCCTGCCAAGCACATCGTTGCGAACTGCTAGTTTCATGTCTGGCATGGCATGAACGTCTCAAAAATGGAGTCTGACCCAGAGTACCGCCGACGGTGTCGCCCTTGAACCGTAGCGGTTCAAGGTGGAGACCTCCCTCTCGCATCAGGCTTCCCGGTCGCACCAGGCTTGCACAACAGCGAAGAGTGGAAATCCCCGGGTGGTGCTTTATCGGCTCGAGGACTGACGGTCTAGCAAATACACCAGGTCAGGGGTGAGTATAGCCGACTCTGGCAGGGTGGATTAAGAAATTTCGAACTGGCGTAATTGGAATAGCGCTTCATCTATCCGGCTAGTGACACCCTTTATCGCCTCTTCCTGTGATTCGTCGAGCTGATCACCTGACTTTAATGAAAGCACCTGATGGCTAAGGTTCAACGCGGCCATAATGGCGACTCTCTCCAAGCCAATGACTTTACCTG
>ERZ802830.217-NODE-217-length-56331-cov-15.227_pt1 | contig 56331 bp, 52 predicted proteins | sample MGYA00345654_ERZ802830 | MGnify/ENA primary metagenome ERZ802830 (study PRJEB30503, sample SAMEA104212375) | marine metagenome | biome: Westerlies Biome; feature: [SRF] surface water layer (ENVO:00010504) within the epipelagic zone...; material: water...
TGGTGGTCCCACCTGGGCTCGAACCAGGGACCAACTGATTATGAGTCAGCTACTCTAACCAACTGAGCTATAGGACCAAAATCAGTATTGATAAGGGTTAAAAAGGTTTTTAAGGATTATTGAGGTGTTGGTTAAACCTCAATTACGTATTTATTTTACGTATTTTCTAAAAACAAAGTATTTTTAATGACCCTAAACTGAAAGCCTAAAATTAATATTTTTTCGAGAATATACTAAAACAAAAAAAATATCCTTTGTTACCAAAAAATCGCTGCTTTCGTTTAGACATCATTTAACCTGAAAAAAGTCTCAAGGTTGTTAAATAAAGCGTTTTAAATCGGGAGAATTCATCAAAAAGAGTATTCTACCCCTATTGTTTTATTAAAAATATCCTCATCACCAGATATTGATTTATTTAAAAAACCATTAAGTTTAATTTTTTTACTTAATACAAACGATATTTTTTGAGCTATACCAGCTGAAGGTCCACTTGCTAGAGAAGAATATAATTGGTAAAATTGCGTAGTCGCAATAAATTTTTTGAAAATTTTTTGAAAATAAAATGAGTAGAAATTATTATTCATTTCAAAGTTTCTTCCAATTCCATGCATATATAAAAAAAGTAAATTAGTTGAACTATTTATAGGATAGGAAGACCTAATTTCGTGTACATATCTAGATTTATATTCTTCATTTTCTAGGACTCTATATCCTGGAAATTGAGTTCCAATTTGAAGTTGAAGTTTTTTGTCTATTAATTTATATCTAGCAATTAATGAATAGTTACTCGGGGTTAAACCATCAATCATCACTAGGTTTATTAGGTTGAGGCTAAAACGTCTGTTTTGATCGGTGCCAACTCTAAATATTATATGGGGTTTATCGGAAGTGAAAATAGGAATAAACGAAAACCCTCCAGTATTAAGTTCTATTGATCCATATTGAGAAAATGAATTAGAACTAATAAGGTAAAAAACCAAAAAAAAAGCGTAAATCCCTCTCATTTAAGCACTTTATTTTTTTTTAAATATAAACAAAAAAATAAAAATAAATCCTGAATCCTTTTAGACAGTAATCCCTTTGATAGAATGATAATTATCGAATCTTAAAGATTTTTTTAAGTAATTTTAACCCATAATTTTCTTTAAACAAACTTGAGAAATTGAGGGCAATTTTATCTTTCATAATTTTTAATCTTTTTTTAATACTAATTCATTGTAAAAAAGAAACAAATCAAATAGCTCCAAAAACATCGGAGGAATCTAATGTTTCAAATTCTGAAAACCCTAATCTATTAGTTGAGGATATAGTTACTGAAACAACCCTCCCTTTATCAAATAACATATTAAAAATGAAATCTTTATTTGAAACATTTGATGGGGTTAGTACTTCAAATGATTCAGCTTTTTTTTATGTTTCATCAAATGGAATTCCCTCACATAATATGATGGAGGGAATAACTAATTGGCAACAACAATTTCCGATTAATCAGGAGTATAATGGAAGTAATAGCTGGTCTATCCCAATTAAACCTGAGTTTGCGGCAAACCCTCTTTCATCAGAATCTAATTTTATGAAAGGAGCAATGGCAATAGCTGTCAATGGTGTTCCCATTTTTAACGCATTAAATAATCGAGGAGAGGATGCCAATTTGATTGGAGAATTAGATAAATGGGGAGGTCATTGTGGTAAAGCAGACGACTACCATTATCATCTACCTCCAACCCATTTATCTGATATTGTTGGTAATGATAATCCGATCGCCTATTCTTTAGATGGGTTTCCTCTATATGGTAATACAACTAAAAAACTTGATGAAAATCTAGGCTTTTTAAATGTTGATGGTAGTTACAATTACTATACCGTGGACTATTTTCCATACTTTATTTCTAAAATGAAAGGAAAAGTAACTACTAGCGGATCAGCGCCTGAAAATCAAATTGTTCCACAGGCACAATCAAAAGGAATTAGACCAGCATTAACTCCTCTCAAAGGCGCAGAAATAACAAAATTTTTGACCACTGGTGAAAACTCCTATCAACTAATCTATAATTTAAATAACCAAGAATATACTATAGACTATTTATGGGACAATACAGGTCATTACTTCATTACATTCACAGATCCAGATGGAGCCTCTAAAACCGAAACTTATCATAGATAGATTAATCTATGAAAAAAGTAAGTAGGTCAAATTATTTTTTTTAGCTATAATTACATTTTTGAATTAAGATAATATCATCTGATCAATAAACTCAACATAATCTAATATTAATTGACTTTTCAGGTGTTGGGGTATAGGCTAAACACACTGCACATTGTTGGTTATAATTTTCAAGTACTGAAAAATTAAATATATCTCCTTCCATTATATCATTTGGAAAATCACATACACTTGCAAGTGTAAAAACGTTTTGAAACTCTTGATTAGATGAGTCGTCAAGCCAATTAATTTCGATTAAATTTTTATCAAAATTTTCGTCCATAACTTCAATCACATAATTCATGCAAATTCCTTTTTTAACTAGTTTGCCAGTAAAACAAGTTTCTAGACCCTCGGTTTTTTTTGTCTCGGTTTCACAACTAAAAAAAAACATAACTAAGTTGATTAAGAAAACTGGAATTATTTTATTCATAATTAATAAAAATAATGAATATCCTGTTGTAAATTTTATTTAGAGAAGATCTTCAAGGAATAAATTTTAAAAGTTTTGATTTAAACTTAAAAAATTATTTAAGGTTAAATTTATTTATATTTAAATTAGATTCTTTGTTTAAGACTATCTAAAAAGGGTACTAATTAAACACGTTTACTATTATGAAAACTCACTCTCCCTTTTGCCTACTTGGCTTTGTTGTCACATTCTTTATGCTTTTTCCTTCCTGTGAAAAACAAACTCAGATAAGACCAAATATCGTTTTCTTATTAGCGGATGATTTAGGTTATAATGAGCTAGGGTCCTATGGACAAAAAATAATTAAAACTCCTCACTTAGATAAACTGGCGAAACAAAGTATGAGGTTTACAGACTTCTATGCGGGAAACTCGGTTTGTTCTCCTTCCAGAGCCGTTTTACTTACTGGAGTTAGCTCAGCTTACGTTCCTATTAGAGGAAATGCCGGGTATTTTGGGAAGGACGATTGGTCCCCCACTTGGTTAGAAAGTAATACGTTTACTTTTGGTGAATTATTTAAATCCGCTGGATATCAATCTGCCTTTGTAGGAAAATGGCATTTAGATAATCCAGACGATATTTCGACCTGGGCGTGTAGCCATAGCTTTGACTTTGCGGCTCAAGAACAATGGACCCATAGAAAATCTATACGTAATTTTTCTAAAGGCGGGATTTGGTTAAATGGTGATCAAAAACATTTTCCATATGATTTTAATAATCATGAATGTAAGGATGCTTTCTACACTAATTTTGCTATTGACTTTCTAGACAATAAAGAGTCTGATAAACCCTTTTTTTTGTTTATGTCATATAGAGCCCCACACTCTTTTGAAGGGCCAATAAGAGACACCTTAGATTATGTGAAGCGAGATTGGCCCAAGGTAGAACAAGCACAAGCTGCCAAGATTACACTTCAAGACAAACAGGTAGGGCGGCTGCTCGATTACCTTGAGTCAATTGGTGAAATGGACAACACAATTGTGATGTACACCAGTGACAACGGAGCTCATTTTGGTGCTGGTGGGAAAGGACATCAACTGGAGTTTTTTGACAGTAATGGTAATCTAAAGGGTGGGAAACGGGATCTTTATGAAGGTGGAATTCGAGTTCCTTTATTGGCTTATTGGAAGAATAACATAATCCCGGGATCAGTCACCAGTCATGTTTCGGCATTTCAAGATCTTATGCCCACTTTTGCAGAAATTATTGGCCTTAAAAAACCTGAACAATCAGACGGCATTTCTTTTTTACCGCTTCTTCTAGGAAAAGTTCAAGAGAAACACGAATACTTGAATTGGGAGTTTCAGTTGAGTGGATGGTTTCAAACTCTTCCTGATGGGGGGTTTAGACAGTCTGTACGGATGGGTAAATGGAAAGGCGTGCGTTATGGAATTAATTCAAAAATCGAGTTATATGATTTAAATAAAGATGAATCAGAGACTAATGATCTTTCAGAAAAACACCCAGAAATCATTAGACGTATTAGTGAAACATTTAAAACTTCCCGTAACCAAGCTCCTACTTTTCCATATGGTGGAGTAGAGCAAAACCATATATCTATGGACCGCTATTCTAATTAGTTATATTAATAAAGACTTAAACTTTTATAAAATTTCATTTATAAATTGTTACTCAACCCCTAATATATTTTTTAACTTTTGCTGTCCAAACTCATTTCCGTAAAGCAAGGTTGAAAAGCGGGCTACTTCTGCAGCTACTTGAATAGCCGCTTTAATTTCATCATCTGAAACACCAGCTGCTTTAGCCATATGAACTTGGGCTGTTATGCAGTACTCGCATCGCATTGCTGCAGATGCAGAGATTGCTGCTAATCTTGCTTCTTTAGTGGTGATAGGACCTTCTGTAAAAAGCTTGTTCCATTCGGTAAAATATGCTGCTGCATCTTTAGCCATAAACTTCGGATACATCTGGTTGAATGGACTTTTTTCCAGAAGCGATTTGTATTCTTCATCTGAAATCTGGCTGAATCCAAGTGATGAAGCAAATAAAAAAAGTAAAAAAAATCTTTTCATAATAATTGTTTAAATTTTAGATTAAGCAATTCCTTTCTTTGAACCATAATAAAATAAACCCATAGTTACCAGTCCTAGAACTATTACGGGAAGAGGTGCTGTAGGGTCTCCTTTCAAAAATGAAATTAAGTCGGGTAGAGCAAAAAATCCTGCTAGTACAAAAAACAAAAAAGACAGTCTTTTAAGTGTATCTAAATCTGTAATAGATGTAGCGCCGACTATTAGAAAAATCATCCCAACCACAATCAATCCAACTACTAAAGCAAAAGTTTCGAACATAACAATTGCATCAGCTGAGGGATTAGCAGCAAAGGCATCAGTAATCAACATTATTTTGAATTCAGGAGATAAAATTGAAAGAAATAAAGGGATTCCTTGAATAAAGATAAGCGCAGCGCAAATGATAAAAATATTTTTAATTTTCATATCTCTAATAAAATTAATTCCAACCAAAATTAATACTTCGGTGAAAAAATTTTTATAATAAAATATCTCTTTAATGTAATAAATTACCCAACTAATCAGATTTACTCTACATTTTAAGGGAATTAAATACCTTTTTTATATGATTTATCTCCTTCTTCCCCCTTTACTTTGATATTCCATCGCCTCTCCTTTTCCAAAACCATAACTAAATCCGAGTGAGAAAAAGGTTCCAGAGGTGGCCCAATTATTTACAATAAAATTACTTCTAATTGCTCTGCTTTCACTTACTCTGGTACCAAAAATATCCCTTACCATCAAGTTAATTACACCCCTCCCATCTGCAATTTTCTTACGAACACCAAAGTTTATATTCCTGCTTGGTCCTCTCTCTCCATCAACAGTGCTATACCCAGATAAGTAATTTAGAGTGGCCTCAACATCTAGGTCTTTAGGAAATTTAATCTTTGACCTTAACTCGGAACTCCAGCGGGTTCCGTTAAAATTAAAGTTTTGGGTACCCCATATTCCTCTCCTATTAAATCTATTTAAATTAAAATCACTGGTAATTACAATTTTTTTAATTCCATCAAATTTTCCATTAATCTCAATTCCGTTGGCATTACTTGTGCCTAAGTTTTCAGGACTTCTTTCGCTAATATTGTTTTGAAGGGTTGTAACGTAAGTTATTTTTTCAGTGGTATTTAATTGATAAATACTGCAATTAATAGATAACCCTGAGGTATTATATATGGCAGCTAACTCATATGAATCAGAATATTCGGGTCTCAAGTCAGGATTTCCTGCGCTAATATTGAAGTTGTTCCTAATATTAATAAAAGGGTTCAATTGCCATAGACTTGGACGATAAATTCTTCTAGAATAGCCCAATTGCAGAGATAGTTTTTTTATCAATTTAAATGATGAGTGAAACGTTGGAAATAAGTCAGCAAAATTCCTGCTATTTAACAAATTAGAATTAACTAAATTAGTTTCGGTATTAGTATGCTCTCTCCTTAATCCAAGTTTAACCCCCCATTTATCAGATTCAAATGATCCTGTTCCATATAAACCAAAAACTTTTTGTCTAAAATCGAAAACATTGGTAAGCCCCTGATTAGATAACCAAATTCCCTGTTGCAGGTCTTGTACCTCAAAATCATTACTCAAATCATTATCAGTAAACTGAGCTCCCATTTCAATTTCCCATTTATCATAAAAAGGCTTGACGTAATCGAGTTTTACAGTATGGCTGATTCGCCCGAAATCAGTCTTTGTTTTCTGATCATTAAATGTTGAGCTTCCTATTACAGTTTTGTTTTCAAAATTAGAAGATTGTTCCTTGGTAAAAAGGTTGCCCGTAGCACTGAAAATTAGTGTATGATCCTCATTATCCAAAAAATCTCTTTTATAAATAAGCTCATATTGATATTTTGGGTTTCCTGCTACAGTTGTCTCGTTTCGATCCCATTCTGAAATTAATTCAGTCACATTTTGAAATATTTTTACATTGGTGTTTGAAGGTTGATTTTCATCTTCAAATGCGTAGTATCCGGAGAGTGTAATAACATTTTGATTGTTAATATAATAGTCTGTTCCTAATATTAAATTGTAATACTCTTCATTCCTGTAGTTTGTTCCTTTTGTTTTTAATAGGTCTTTGGTGGTTAAATTATAATTTGAATTCTTAAACATTGAGGGTAGTTTCCTATAGCCATATCCAAACTGTGAAAAAACATTAATTTTTTCAGTTCTTCTATTGATGCTAAGACCAGCGCTGTTGTTAAGAGGGCTACCAGAGTTAAGAGTAAACGAACCGTTCATCCCCTCTCTCTGTTCTTTTTTTATAACAATGTTAATAATTCCTGCAGTTCCCTCGGCCTCATATTTTGCAGATGGGTTAGTTATCACTTCTACTCGCTCAATCATATCGGCAGTAATTGTTCCCAGTGCATTCCCTGACTGATCGGCAAGAACAGATGGCTTCCCGTTAATCAAAATTTGGACACCAGAATTACCTCTCAAGCTGACTTCTCCTTCAATAGTTACTGTTACTGAAGGAACATTTTCTAAAACTTCGTATGCGCTTGCACCAGTTGAGCTTAAGTCTTTTCCAACATTAAAAACACGTTTATCTAATCTGAATTCAGTAGTTGATTTATCAGCTCTTACTTCAACTTCGTTTAAAATATTAATTTGTTCTTTTAAATAAATAGCACCTAAATTAATATTGATAGATTTTTTGTCTAATTCATTAAAAATTTTGTCCTCGTAGCCTATTAATTTTATTTCCAAAATGAAATCTTGAGTGTCAGTATAAATTTTGAAAGATCCTTCCTGATTAGATGAAATTCCTGAAATTATTTCATTTGAAAAAACATCACGAACTATAACAGTAGCATTTTCAAGTGGAGATTTTGAAATGCTATCCAGCACAAGTCCGCTAACAGTGGTAAATACTTTTTGGGATTGAGTTGAAAGGGTGATAAACGACAAACTTAAAAAGAGAATGCTTCTTAACAAATTATGTTTTTTATTTTTTGACATCCATCATTTTAAATGGTTTAACCTGAGCTAGTTTAATTTCAATTGAATTGAGCAGTTAAAGTTGAGGATTTATTTAAGTAATTTATACTTTAAAAAGCTTAAATACTAGAAAAAAATCATCTGGTTCAAAAATTATCTCTTATGTTTGTTTTTTACCTTAATAGACTAATTAAATTAAAATGAAAAAATTACTGCTATATATTGGGTTTCTTTTTTTAGTAAATAGTTGTAAAAACTCCAATAAAGTTAGTGAACGAAATCATCTCCAACCTAATATAATTTTTATCCTAGCAGATGATTTAGGTTATGGTGATGTTGGAGTATATGGACAACAAAATTTTGAAACTCCCAATTTAGATCGTCTGGCTCACGGTGGAATGAAGTTTCTTCAACATTATTCAGGCTCAACTGTATGTGCCCCATCGCGCTCAGCCCTCATGACTGGGCAACATACAGGACATACCTTTATAAGAGGAAATTCAGAAAGGGGGTTTACACTTGATAAAGAGGGTCAGTACCCTCTTGCTCCCGAGGAAATCACCATTGCAGAAGTACTAAAAAAAGGCGGCTATGCAACCGGAGCCTTTGGGAAATGGGGATTAGGTTACCCAGGATCTGAAGGAGACCCGACTAAACAGGGTTTTGATGAGTTTTTTGGCTATAATTGTCAACGTGTAGCTCACAACTATTACCCAACACATCTGTGGGATAATCTTACAAAAACTCCTTTAAAAGGGAATGATGGTAAAACAAAAACAGTTTATGCTCCATTAATAATTCACGAAAAAGCGCTTTCCTTTATAGAAAAAAATAAAGGCCGGCCCTTTTTTATGTATTATCCTTCTGTAATCCCTCATGCGGAATTAGCCGCTCCTGAAAAATATATGGAAAAATATAGAGGTAAGTTCATGCCAGAAAAGGAATATATTAAAAAGGGGAATTCTTCTCCAAACTCTAAAGTAAACCCTGAAAGTATAAATAATTATAATGTAGGTGGATACAATTCTCAAAAAGAGAGTCACGCTGCCTTTGCAGCAATGGTCAGCCTTCTGGATGAACAGGTTGGCCAGATTATTGACAAAGTTGATGATTTAGGAATTGCTGAAAACACCTTGATTATCTTTTCCTCAGACAATGGTCCACATCTTGAGGGGGGAGCTGATCCTGACTATTTTGGAAGTAATGGACCTTTGAGGGGGTACAAAAGAGACCTCTACGAGGGAGGAATAAGAGTCCCTACTTTGGCATACTGGCCCTCACAAATCACCCCTAATTCTAAATCAGATCATATTTCCGCTTTCTGGGACTTTTTTCCTACAGCAATTGAAATTGCTGGACTTGATTACAATTCATCTAAAATTGATGGAATATCATTTTTGCCTGAACTGAAAGGAAAAGATCAAAAAAAACATCCTTATTTGTATTGGGAGTTTTTGGAAAAGGGTGGCAGACAAGCTGTTAGAATGAATCAATGGAAAGCAGTCAGAATGAACATGTCTAAGAACCCTGATTCTCCCATAGAACTTTATAATGTTCATCAAGATATTGGAGAGCAAGAAAATTTAGCAGTTCAATATCCAGAAGTTTTGAAGGAGGTAAGTCGAATTATGAATAAAGAACATATTTCTTCTAGAATTTTTCAATTTGAATTTGAAAAAACTAAGCCCCGGGATTAAATTTCAGCGTTTTTGAAAATTTGATCTCGATACACGTTTGGTGTATAATTCGTTATTCTTTTAAAGTTTCTAAAAAAATTAGAAAGGTTGTTAAATCCACTTTCGAAACATATCGATTTAACATCGATATCAGTATCTACTAATAGTTTCGTGGCATGATTAATACGATACTCATTTAAGAAAGAAGTAAAGGTTTTGCCGGTACTCTTTTTAAAAAACCTACAAAACGACTGTGGAGTCATATAAACTGTGGAGGCAACATCATCCAGAGCAATCTGGTCCATAAAGTTGTCCCTGATATAGTTAAAAATAATCTTTAGGCGTTTATTTTCGTTTGGGCTACTTATAAACGCGTAACCCTCTGCATTAAGAATTTGTTTTCCTTTGTGTGCAGACAAATCATACAGTATTTTAATGAAAGTTAGAAGACCATCCAATTGAGTTTCGTATTTAAGGCCCTCCATTCTGATTCCAATATCATCTTTATTTGGACCATTAAAAACGATTCCTTTCTTAGAAAGCTCTAGCAAATGATTAATTGATTTTAACTCTTCAATACTGCTAAAAGCATTAGCGAAAATATCCTGGTTAAATTGAATTACAATCTCTTTCTGACCATCTTGAAACCCTTTTGTAAAACCAGTATGAGGCAGGTAAGGCCCAAGCAAGACTAGGTCCCCGTTAGTGTAGTTAGAAAGATGTGTCCCGACATGCCTTTTCCCAACTCCAAAGTTTACATAAACCAACTCTATTTCTGGATGATAATGCCATTTTAATTTATTGTTGTTGTTAAGAGAATTAATATCATAGGATTCATACTTGTAGGAATGTCCTAAATCTGGATGAATTGTTTCGTAGTTAGGTTTAAGCATTGATTTATGGTTTATATAAAATTACTATTAATGTTATATATTATTAAATTTAAGTGAGTAATACTTAAAAAAAGACAATTGAGTACATTATAGTCTTTGCTCAATGAACAATCCGCATTAAAATATGATTTATAATACAATATCGTTTTCAAACCTATGATTATATCATTAATTGTTAAAACAAAGTAACTGCTGTTGAAAATTTTTATACTTTCCTTCTTCAAACAATCTAATTATATATTCAACGTATGTCATTGGACAAAATCTAATTAAAAGGTTTAATTAGTATTTTTATGAAAACAGAACAATTGCAGTTGTTTTATATAAAGTATCTTGTTCTAGAGCATAATAGAGCTTTAGCCCAAGAGTTTCCTAGATTTTAATAAGTCATTATCTTTGCAAAAAAATACTTTGAAAAACAGAAAGTCAGATAATATTGTTTGGGACGAAACTCAAGAGAAATATATTGCAAAATTACTTCCTTATGCCTCTCAGGTAAATAGCCCTTTAATTGAGGTGCCTAATGTTGACGCTTTCAAAAAAAAGGGAGTAGATAAGGTCTCAAAGCAGTTTAATGCTGAGCTTGTTGATTTAAAGAAAAAAATAACACAATTCGTTAAGGAAGCAAGCGACACTCAAAAGGTTTATTCAGCAAAATTTAAGTTTGAGCCGTTAGTAGGAGAGGTATATTTTTTATATTTTGGAAAAAAAGAAAACTATTTATCACTCATACCTCCTGAAAACTGGAAAAAAGAATTTATTGGAGCTTTTCGTTTGAACTCTGAATATAAGTGGGAACAAGTTGATTGGAAACCTACTACCTGAAATTCTGAGTTCCATATCCAATTCCACCCTCATCAAAAAATAATCCTACTCCCAGATAGGTGTAATCCCCTAAAATATTTTTGTAGTGCGGTTCGCTATTTCTCCAGCCTAAAACCATACAATCAGCAAGGGTAGATTCGCTTCTTGTGTCGCCACAACCTTGAACATTTTTAAACCAAGGGGTTTTAGCAATGTTTTCAGCAATTCCAGAAAATCGGCTTCCTTTTTTTACCCAAGGATTAATTCCTTTTTTTTCTGCTCGCCCCAGAGGATTTAATCCCTCATGATCTGTATGTGAATAAAAACGGTGTTCAACCATATTTACACTATGATACTGGGCCAGTTCCATCAGTGAATCTAATGGTATTAAAACCGGATATCCTGCTAAAACTCTCAATTCATTTGTTTTTTCAAAAATCATTTGTCGCATGGAATCCAGGTTTAGTTGTCCATTTGACCCTAGGGGAATATGAACGATAAATAAAATCAACAATAGTTTTAAACAGTAAAATTTCTTCATATCTTAAAATTAAAGATAATCCTGCGGAATCCCTACTTTTGTTAAAATGAGAATTCAAGAGACCCCTAGACAAAAAAAAATTGCGGCTGCGCTTCAGAAGGAATTATCTACATTGATTCAGGAAGCTGTTCGAAAACAAGGTATAACTAATCTCGTTCTTTCAATAACCAAAGTGAGTGTTACAGCCGACCTTTCTTTAGCAAAAATTTACCTAAGTATTTTTCCAAAAGACAAAGCAAAAAAATACCTTGAGGGGATTCAGGAGAATGCTTTTCAGATTAACCATGATATGGCGTCTCGAATGAAAAATCAACTTCGAAGAATGCCTAAGTTTTGCTATTATATAGATGACTCTCTAGATTATGTTGAGGGAATTGAAAGGGCTTTAAAAGAGCCCGAGAATCCCATTAAAAACTCCAAACTTCTTTCTAAAAGACAAAAAAAATAATTAGATGTTGTTTGTTTTTAGAATTGCTTGGCGTTATTTTTTTTCAAAAAGCCGCCAAACTGTAGTCAATCGAATCAATAATATTGCGATGTTTGTAATCGTCGTTGCTACTGCTTCTTTGATGATAGTACTTAGTGGTTTTTCAGGTCTTAAAGAATTTGGGCTATCTTATTCAAGTGTATTTGATCCCGATTACAAGATTCTTCCCAAGCAGGGAAAAATAATTCTAATAGATAGTTCTGCTCTAAAAAAATTAAAAAAAAATTCTGCTATTAAATCTATGTCGCCAATATTAGAGGAAAAAGTGTTTCTGTCTTTTAATGATAAAAGCAAGGTGGCCTATCTAAAAGGTGTTAGTTCGGATTACTTGACTGTAATTCCAGCTGACTCACTTGTTGCTATTGGAGAGTGGTTAATTCCTGATACAGATTGTATCGTTGCAGGATATAGCATTGGAGCCTCTATGGATTTAGGTGTATATGACTACAATAATTTTCTCAGCATCAGCGTTCCGCAAAAGTCCGCGAATGTAAATTTAAGACAAAGCCCTTTTTTTACTAAAAAGGCAGTTACTGTTGGGTTGTATCAGATTAGCGAAGATATCGACAAAAAATACGTCTTTAGCAATATTAGTTTTGCTCGAAAGCTTTTTCAGTACCCAAACAATACCTACTCGGCAATAGAAATTCAAACAAAACCAGATGTCTCTCAAAAAGAATTGAATCATGAAATAGAAAGGCTAATTGGGGATAACTTTATTTTAAAGGACAGGGTTGAACTCAATAGTGCATTATATAAAATGTTAAATACTGAAAATATTGCCGTTTACTTAATTTTTACTTTAGTGTTAATAATTGCAATGTTTAATGTTGTGGGTGCTCTGATAATGATTGTTCTAGATAAAAAAAGTGAAATTAGAATTTTCAATGCTATGGGAGCAACACCTGACAAACTGAGAAATATCTTTTTCCTTTTGGGAATATTAATTAGTATTATTGGTGGAACGATTGGAATTGTTTTAGCATCAATAGCTGTAATCGTTCAACAAGCATCGCCTTTCCTTTATGTTCCTGGGACTTCTTTGCCTTATCCGGTCAAATGGGAGTTTGAAAACTTTATTATTGTGGTTTTGACGCTGACTATTTTGGGAATGATTACTTCTGCGTGGGCTAGTCGAGGAGTAAAAAAACTATCCATTACCAAGCTGGATCAATAACCTCCTCTAGAACCCGATCAAAAGTATTAAAAACCTCTTGGGCATCATTAGCGGTGACCATTGCAGTTCGGTATGATTTAAAATTCTTGATCCCTTTAAAGTAATTTGTGTAATGTCTCCTAGTCTCTAAAACCCCCAATACATCGCCTTTCCAGCCTATCGACATCTCTAAATGCCTTTTAGCTAAAGCAACTCGGTCTTGAATTGAGGGTTTCTCTAAGTGGGCTCGTGTTTTAAAATAGTGCTTTACTTGATTGAAAAACCATGGGTTTCCTATACTTGCCCTTCCAATCATGGCGCCATCCAGTCCATACCGGTCTCTCATCTCAACTGCTCTCTCAGGGGAATTTACATCTCCATTTCCAAAGACAGGAATGTGCATTCTAGAGTTGTTTTTGACGGCCGATATTGGTTTCCAATCTGCATCTCCTTTGTACATCTGTGCTCTAGTCCTGCCGTGAATAGAAATCGCTTTTATACCAACATCTTGAAGACGTTCAGCAACCTCAACAATCTTAATAGAATCATAATCCCACCCTAGACGAGTTTTTACGGTTAAAGGCAAATGTGTACGCTTAACCATTTCTGCAGTTAGTTTAACCATAAGAGGAATGTCACGTAATATTCCTGCTCCTGCTCCTTTGCAAACTACTTTTTTGACTGGGCATCCAAAATTAATATCTATAATGTCTGGCATTGACGCTTCTACTATCTCAACAGATCGTAGCATCGAATCTAGATTTGCTCCAAAAATTTGGATACCAACAGGACGTTCTTTTTCATAAATATCAAGTTTTTGAACACTCTTAGCGGCATCTCTAATTAGTCCTTCGCTAGATATAAACTCGGTATATACAACGTCTGCACCATTCTCCTTACACAATGCTCGGAATGGTGGATCACTTACATCCTCCATAGGGGCTAAAAGCAAAGGAAAGTCTCCGAGTTCAATATCACCTATTTTGACCACTTTTTTTTACAAAAATAGGAAAAACCTGGAGTATTGCAGTTTAGTGTTACAGGTCAAAAGTGTTGACTATATTTCTAAGTATGTTAAGGTCCCAAATACCAAGAACCTTTCCGTCCTTCAAATAGTAAACCCTTGGAGGAGAGTCTCCTATCAAATCAAAAAAAGTATTTACTTCTATAAGATCGTAGGGGAATGAAGACTGAGTAATTGATTCAAAATCCTCGACTGTGGTTGAGCCTTCCTGAAAATATAGTACATAGAGTTCAGGGAAGTTCTCTTGATTTCGCTTGAGCTCACCTAATTCAGTAGCTGCTTGTTGACAGTGCTCACAGTCAAGGTTAAAAATAGCAACTAAATTTTCGCCTGAGGACAGATCAACCCGCCCTCTAGTTTCAAAATGAGTAAAGCTTTCGAAAGGAAACTCTTTATGGTTAGGGATCGGAAGAATTATCCACATACTTATTATTGTGGCTGCTGAAAATACAATTGGAATTATTATTTTAATTTTTTTTGTTTGGGCTAATCTAAATACGACAAAGGCTATTGCAAGCATTATCATATTCTTAATAATTGATTGTTCTGGGGTCATCGAAATCATTTCCCCAAAACAGCCACAATTATCCGTGTCACCAATAGACCATAAATAAATCAAGTGTAATGTGAAGCCTCCAAGAAGGAAAAAAGTAAACTGCATTAATCGTTTAACATAAAAGGGAAGGAGCATTAGGAAGCCCAGGGCAAACTCAAGCCCAATAAAAAATCGGGCCAAATAGCTAGCTATAATCCTGTCAGGAGCTATTCCTTGATCCATCAATGTTATTTCAAAAAAGCCAGGACCAACAGCTTTAGTATAAGCAGAAAACAAAAAAGTAATCCCTAATAATAATTGAAGAATTTTTGAAACGATTTTCATTTATAGTACATTTTATACTTAAAGTTAACTTTTATAAACTAAACAAAAAAGCAAGCTTTCAAAATAAGTATCTTTGTCAAAATTGAGGAAAAGTCAGCATGAAATATATTAGGAATTTTTGCATAATTGCCCATATTGATCACGGTAAAAGTACCCTTGCCGACAGACTTCTTGATCATACTGGTGCAGTTACATCCCGTGAAAAACAGGATCAATTACTCGATAACATGGATTTAGAACGAGAACGAGGTATTACTATTAAATCGCATGCAATCCAAATGGAGTATGAATACGAAGGAGAACAATATGTTTTTAATTTAATTGATACACCTGGCCATGTCGATTTTTCTTATGAGGTTTCCCGTTCCATCGCTGCATGTGAAGGAGCTTTACTTGTTGTAGACGCTGCACAAAGTATTCAAGCGCAAACCATTTCAAACCTTTACTTGGCGTTGGAAAATGATTTAGAAATAATTCCTGTTCTTAATAAAATAGATTTGCCCTCTGCAAACCCTGAAGAGGTAACCGATGACATTGTTGATCTTTTAGGCTGCGATACAGAGGATATAATCCCTGCATCTGCTAAAACAGGCTTTGGAATTGATAATATTTTGTCGGCCATAATTGAACGCATTCCTCACCCTAAAGGAGAAAAAAACGGTCAATTACAGGCTTTAATTTTTGACTCTGTTTACAATCCCTTTCGCGGTGTAGAAACTTTTTTTAGAATCATCAATGGAGAAATCCGTAAAGGGCAAAAAATTCAATTCATGGCTACTGGAAACACCTATTTTGCTGATGAAATTGGAACTTTGAAACTTAATCAAGAACCAAAGAAAATAATTTCTGCTGGAGATGTGGGTTATTTGATTACTGGAATCAAAGAGGCTAAAGAGGTAAAGGTGGGCGATACAATCACAGGAGCGGACAGCCCAAACCAAAAAGCCATTGCGGGTTTTGAGGAAGTAAAACCTATGGTTTTTGCAGGAATATATCCTGTGGATAATGAAGACTATGAAGAGCTGAAATCTAGTATGGAAAAGCTTCAACTAAATGATGCTTCATTAGTTTTTTTGCCAGAAAGCTCTGCTGCGCTTGGATTTGGATTTCGTTGCGGGTTCCTTGGAATGCTGCATTTGGAAATAATTCAAGAACGGTTAGAGCGCGAATTCAATATGACGGTAATAACAACCGTTCCGAATGTTTCCTACCATGCTTTCACCAAAAAAACACCTAACGAAGTCATATTAGTGAATAATCCAACTGACTTACCTGACCCTTCAGTAATAGATCGCGTTGAAGAGCCGTATATCAAGGCCTCAGTTATAACAAAATCTGATTTTGTAGGGAATGTAATGTCTCTTTGTATCGAAAAAAGAGGAGTGATCACCAATCAAACTTATTTGACTACCGAGAGGGTGGAGCTTAATTTTGACATGCCACTTGCTGAAATTGTATTTGATTTTTATGACCGTTTAAAAACAGTTTCAAAGGGTTATGCCTCTTTTGATTACTCCCCTATCGGGATGCGGGTATCCAAGTTGGTTAAAGTTGATATTTTGCTCAACTCTGATCCTGTTGATGCACTTTCTGCGCTTATCCATGCAGATAATGCATATACAATTGGTAAGAAAATGTGTGAAAAATTAAGGCAACTGATCCCAAGGCAGCAATTTGATATTCCCATTCAAGCTGCCATAGGAGCAAAAATTATTTCTCGCGAGACTATTAAGGCTCTGAGAAAAGATGTTACCGCTAAATGCTATGGAGGTGATATCACGCGTAAAAGAAAGCTATTAGAAAAACAGAAAAAGGGGAAAAAGAAAATGCGTCAAGTAGGTAGCGTAGAGATTCCACAACAGGCATTTATGGCCGTTCTAAAACTAAATGATTAAGTTTATAACTAATATTAATTTCACGATGTATAGTTTAAAGTTATACATGTTTTGCTCATTATTATTTTTATTTGGTTGCTCACTTCCTGAGGTTGTGAAGCCCAAGCCTAACATTATTTTCTTACTCGCTGATGACATGGGGTATGGAGATGTAAATTTTATAGGTAAATCAACAGAAACTCCAAACATAAATCGCTTAGCCGCCGAGGGTGTTTTTTTTAATAACTTTTATTCTGCAGCTCCGAACTGCTCCCCCTCTAGGGTGGGGCTTCTAACAGGAAAGGCACCTGAAAAAACAGGTATGTATAGCTATAGACCCGCAAACCATCCAATGCACTTGCCAGATGAAGAATCAACAATTGCAGAGTTACTAAAAACAAAGGGGTATCAAACAGCCCATTTTGGAAAATGGCATTTGGGAGCCTTACCTCATGACCCCAAATTAAATCAACCTCAGCCAGACCAACAAGGATTTGATTATTCTTTTGGAACAGAAATGAATGCTCGTCCCTCCCATCATAATCCGAACAATTTCGTTCGAAATGGAAAACCTGTTGGTGTAATAGAGGGTTATGCTTGCCAAATAGTTGCAAGAGAAGGAATAGACTGGCTTAGCAGAAGAAGTGAAAAAGAGCCTTTCTTTGCATATTTTGCTTTTCATGAACCTCATTCTGTTGTTGCGTCTCCTAAACAGCTTGTTGATAAATATTCCGATATGCCAAAAAAGGATGCAGAATATTTAGCAAATATCGACAATCTTGATCTCGCAATAGGTGAAATTTTAAACTATTTGACGGAAAATAACCTCATGGAAAATACGATGATAGTCTTTAGTTCAGACAATGGTTCCTATAGAGTTAAATCAAATGGGGGTTTAAGGGCCGGAAAAAGCAGCTTATATGAAGGTGGTATTCATGTGCCCGGAATTGTTCGTTGGCATGGAACAACCACTGAAAATAGAATTATCGAAACACCAGCGGGTTTTGTAGATATTGTTCCAACATTATGCGATCTATTGGAAATAGACCCTCCGGAAAATTTAGATGGAACTAGCATATTACCTTTATTAAAAGGAGAGCCGTTTAATCGGACCAATCCCCTTTATTGGTTTTTTTATCGTACTGTTCCTGAAATTGCTGTTAGGGCTGGAGATTACATGGTTTTAGGTTTAGATAACGACACCTTGCCAAGAACTCACTCGTTTGCTCAAGGAGATTTGGAATATATTTCTTCAATGAAGATTAAAGATTATGAACTGTACAACGTTAAAAATGACTTTTCACAACAAGAGGATCTATTCAAAAATCACGCTGATAAGAAGAATTTAAAGTTGTTAATAGATAATAAATTAAATGAGCTTCAGACAAATATGTACCCCTGGAAAGATTTACCAATGTATTTAGATAGAAGGCGTCGGCCAAAAAGCAAAATGGCAGCATTTGGTAAAAGGAACGGCGGTATATAAGTCTTAAGTGTCCCTTTTTTAAGTTTCTCTTTGGGCCCTTGCAATTGTTTCATTTTAAAAAATTTGTTTTGAAATTTTTCTATCGTTATATTAACATGGGTCTAATTTCTTGCAGTTGATAAAATTTAAAAAAATACTTGTGGGTTTTGCCTTTTCTCCTAACCTAAAGGCTAATGTTTATGAGGCGCTTCGAATGGCTTCATTTTTTAATGGCGAACTTATGTTTTTTCACGTTGGAACAAAAACCTCAGAAAAAGTTTCTCGATTTATGGACTTGGTAAAATCAAGCCCGGTCCAACCAAAAAAAATATCTGTACGGTGGGAAATAGGAAATCCTGTATCGGTTTTACTCAAAGCCAGTGAAAGCTTTAAGGCTGATTTAATTATTTTGGGGGCATTAAAAAGAGAAAATGTAGTAAAATTTTACATGGGTTCCATCGCAAGGAAAATAACGCGAAGATCAAATTGTTCTGTTTTATTGTTGATCAATCCTTCCGTTGAAAGGCACCCTTGTCAGCATATTGTTGTCAACGGTTTTGAAAGCCCTCAAACTAAAACAACAATTGAAGCCTCATTTATCATTGCAAATGCGCTTGGAGCACAAAAAATATCCCTGGTTGAGGAGATTAGTAGATCAGAAGTTGATGTTAGTGTAGATGACGACAGAAGTTTGAGGCGGGCAACGTTAAAAAAAGAAAAACTAAGTAGGCGTGAGCAAACACGTGTCTCAGATTTTGTTAAAAAATTGCCCTTAAAGCTTACAAAGAAAATTAATTGGAAAACCCAAAGTATCTTTGGTAAAAGAGGATACTCAATTGGGCACTACGCTAAAGTAGTTCGAGCGGACCTTCTAATTATGAATGCTGAGAAAAATCTTGGGTTTTTCGACAGGCTTTTTACTCATGATATTGAGCATATTCTTGCTGAGTTACCTACTGATGTATTAATTTTAAATAGCGAAAAGAGTGAATAAGGTGAATTCAGCAAGACAATTTATGTTGGACTTGCCTAAAAATATTTTTTCAGGTTTTGTTGTCTCTCTTATTGCCCTTCCTTTAGGTCTGGGTTTAGCACTTGCATCTGAGGCTCCCCCTATTGCCGGTATTATAGCCGCAATTGCTGGAGGGATAGTTGTTTCCATCATGGGGGGGTCTCACCTCACAATTACTGGCCCAGGAAACGGTTTGGTGATTGTCATATTATCTGCTATTGTAGGCCTTGGTGATGGGGACTTGTATCAGGGCTATCTTTTTACTTTGGCAGCCATAATTATTTCGGGAGTCTTACTATTTCTTTTTGGTCTTTTTAGGCTAGGTAGTCTAAGTGAATTTTTTCCTTCTTCTGCGCTACAGGGTATGCTTGCTGCCATTGGGGTTGGAATTTTAGCGAAGCAATTTCATGTAATGCTTGGCTTTACACAGGTCAAAGGGAATACTCTAAAGCAGTTAGCGCTGATTCCTGAGTCTATTAAAAATATATTTCTTAACCCTTCGTTTGAATTTTTGTTAGCGAGTGCGATTGGTGTTGTAAGTCTCGTTTTTCTTTTTCTTTATTCTAGAATTAGAAATCCGCTTTTTCATCTAATTCCTGCTCCAATGTGGGTTGTTATCGGCTCTATCACGATAATATATTATTTTGATATAATTCAGAATAATTCTCAAGTGTTAAATCCTGCCCTCATGATTACACTTCCTGATAACCTCATTGGCTCTTTTCCAACTCCAAATTTTGGTAAAATGCTCACTTCAGAATTCATTGGTCACACAATGTCTATTACGTTAGTAGCCGTAATTGAGTCTTTACTAAGTATTAAAGCAGTCGACAAATTAGACCCTTTAAAAAGGCGTTCTAACATCAATAAAGATCTGCGCGCTCTAGGAATTGCAACAGGTGTGAGTGGGTTTTTTGGAGGACTAAATGTAGTTACGGTAATTGCAAGAAGCTCTGTTAATGTGAATAATGGCGCAAGTAATCGGTCAGCTAATTTCTTTCACGCTATATTTTTATTGGTTTTCATTCTGCTATTCGCGGAGCAAATTCAGTTAATCCCTCTTCCTGCACTTGCAGCTATTTTAGTCTACACAGGATATAAGTTGGCAGCTCCAGAAAACCTATTGAAAATATATAAGGTTGGTAAAGAACAGGCAATTATATTTGTCACTACTCTGGTCGCAACATTAATTACAAGCTTAACTACAGGTATCCTTATAGGCATTATTGCAACACTATTGGTGCATATTTTTTTAAATAAGAGCAGCTTCCTTTTTACTCAAAATTGGCTAAAACCAAATGTGCTAATGTATCTCGAAGAAGGTTCTGGCAATTACTATGTAAGCGTTAAAAACTTCTGCAGCTTTTTAAATTTCTTTAAACTTAAAGCAAAACTAGATGAAATCCCTCCAACTGAACACGCGATTGTAGATTTTTCTTTATGCGAGTTTGTAGATCATACTGTGATGGAGGGGGTAAATGACTACAGTCAAGGATTTTCGAGAAATGGGGGGATTTTTGAAATCATTGGACTTGATGTGCATGAGGCGGGGACAGAACATCCCTTTGCAATAAGAAAAAGCTTACCCGAAAAATCATTTTTAAACTTTAGTGTTTCTTTAACCAAAAGGCAAAAGTTGCTTGATGAGCTTTCGAGTATTTTGAAGTGGAATTACCTCCCTGATCCTGTTTCTAATTATGGGGATTTAGAGCATTTTATTTACTTCAGAAGAAAGTTAATCAACTATAGTTATAACTCTGTTGTGAGTAAAAACAAAAACTCGTCACTCTTTGATTTATCATATAGCGAAGGTGCTTTTATCACTAAGGAAGATTTAAAATCAACTTTTTTACAAATTAAAACTCCTTATCAAATGCCCGTTTTTGTTCTTGACAAGGAAAATTTGATGTCTTCCCTTTACGGACTTTCAGGGCTTCACGACATCGATTTCAAAAAGCATCCTGACTTCTCAAAACGGTTCTTTTTAAGTGGGGAAGACAAAAAAGCGATTCGATCCTTTTTTACTAATGATTTAATTTTCTTTTTTGAAAGTCACCCGTTATACTACATTGAGTCAAAAGGAGACAGTATACTTATTAGGGGAAAAGAAAGGCTTGCTAGCATTCAAGAAATCAAGCATATGTTAGCTTTTACTGAGGAACTTCTTAAGTTGCTTAATGCCAAAAAAAGCTAAAAATTCTATTTTATTCCAGTCCATACTATAAATTTGTAGGACTTGAACTTAGATAAAATGAAAACTAAAATTTTAAAGATTTTGCTGGTCGGAATAATTACAAACCTTTCTGCACAAGAAAAAAGAGAAACCATTGGATCAGTCGAGCGGATTAACCCCGAAATGGACCTTTATGTACCAAAGGGATCTGAGGTTGAAATTTTAGCCCGCGGGTTTGGCTGGTCTGAAGGACCGGTTTGGGTTGACCAACTAAATGCGGTTCTATTTTCCGATGTAAGGAACAATAAAGCTTACCGCTGGGATGATAAAAATGGATTGAGCGTATTCCTTGACCCTAGCGGGTTTACAGGAATAGTCCCTGCAAACAAAAAAGCGGGTTCAAATGGACTAACATTAAACTCAAAAAACGAATTGGTGCTTGCAATGCACGGTGACAGAAGAATCGCCAAACTTAAAAGCTGGAATGAAAAAACTTTTGAAACCATCGTTAATCGATATGAGGGAAATTTGTTTAGCAGCCCAAATGACTTAGTTTATGCTAAAAATGGCGATTTGTACTTTACCGACCCACCCTACGGATTAAAAGATTTTAATAATGATGGGTTAAAAGAATTGCCTTATAATGGGGTTTACAAGCTTTCCTATTCTGGAAGTCTTTCTCTTATAATAAATGACCTCAGCATCCCAAATGGTATTGCAATATCAAATGACCAGAAAACACTTTATGTAAATGTTTCAGACCGAGAGGACATGAAAATAATGGCATACGACGTTACTTCGTCAGGTGTTACTAATGGTAGGGTTTTTTTTGACGGGAACGAGCTTGCTAAAAAAGACAATGGAAGTTTTGATGGATTAAAAATTCACCCCTCTGGAACAATCTTTTCTACAGGTCCTGGCGGAGTGCTAGTCATTAAGCCAGACGGAACTCACCTTGGCACTATTAGGACCGAAAAAAGCTCTGCTAATTGTGCTTTCGACTCCAGCTTTCAGAACCTTTACATGACCTCACACATGTATTTAACTAGAATTAAACTTTAGAGTATATGATGTTACACCCCATAGAATGTGGAAACTTCAAGCTCGATGGGGGGGCTATGTTTGGTGTCGTTCCAAAAATGCTTTGGCAAAAAACCAATCCCGCTGACAAAAATAATCTTGTCGAGGTGTCAAGCCGTTCTCTTTTAGTTGAAACGGGCAACAGGTTAGTCCTGATAGATGCTGGAATGGGAAATAAACAAAGTAAAAAGTTTTTTAGTTACTATAATAGATGGGGAGACTTCAGTCTAGAAAAGTCATTAAAAGAAAAAGGGTTTCACAGGGACGAAATAACTGACGTATTTCTCACACACCTTCACTTTGACCATTGTGGGGGGGCAATTATAAAAAACCAAAAAGGAAATCTTATTCCTACTTTTAAAAATGCTACCTATTGGTCTCACAAAAAACATTGGGAATGGGCGAACAATCCAAATTCCAGAGAGAAAGCGTCTTTTTTGTCTGAAAACATTCGTCCTATTAAAGAAAGTGGTCAGCTGACTCTATTAGAGGGAGACGAGTTTATCATGGAAAACTCTCCTCTCGGTTTTGACGTAATCGTGGTAAATGGCCATACCGAAAAACAAATGTTGCCACTAATCAGTTATAAGAATAGAACAATTGTTTTTACTGCTGATTTAATTCCTACTGTTGGGCACCTGCCGCTAGCATATGTCATGGGCTACGATACTCGGCCTTTAATATCATTAGAAGAAAAAAATCGTTTCTTAAAATTGGCGTATGAAAAAAAGTTCTTGCTATTTATGGAGCATGATCCTTTTCATGAGCTTATCAATCTTCGGCAAACGGAAAAAGGCGTTAGAATGAATCAGAATCATACCCTAAAAAGTTTTTTTGAATGAAGAAAATACACACCCTGATTTTAATGGCCTTTATGTCTTCGTGCGGTACAATAAAGTTTAATGCTGATCCTTTGAGTGGTCCGCTTTATTTTGAAAATAAAAAAGCCCCATTGTCTGATATAGAAAAAAAACAATGGCACTTATTGGATTTAATAAAAGACAGTATTCCTGGAATGAGTGTTGAGAGGGCTTATGAAGAGCTTCTGAAAGACAAAAAGGGATCATCGGTAATTGTAGCTGTAATTGATTCTGGAGTTGACATCAACCACCCAGAGCTAAAAAACGTCATATGGGTTAATGAAAACGAAATACCAAATAATGGTATAGACGATGACGACAATGGTTTTATTGATGACATTAATGGGTGGAATTTCTTAGGGAATTGTGAGCAAGAAAACATGGAGTCTGTAAGGCTACAAAAAAAAGAAGATCCTTTATCTGAGGTATACAAAAAATTTGAAAAAGAGAGACAAAAAAACATTCAAGACAAGCTTCAAGAAGTTTCAAATATTGATGACTTTATGAATAAAGCCATAGCCTCTGACAGTATTATCAAGAAAATACTGGGTAAAAAAAGCTACAGACTAGAGGATATAGAAAGTTTTTCTCCCAAAAGCTTTAAATTAATAAACGCTCTGATGTTTCAGCGTTCGTTTCAAGAAAGAGGCTTATCCATTTTAAAACTCGAAGATTATAAAAAAACCGCGTTGACGTCAATCGATAAGCATTATAGTCTTGATTTTAATCCTAGATCTATTATTGGGGATAATCCTGATGACATAAATGATGTTGGATATGGAGATGGTAATGTAATTGGCCCTACTCTCTCCGGCGCTGACCATGGAACTCACGTTTCAGGCATTATAGCCTCCGCTCGAAATGACAATAGTGGCTCTAAAGGAATCTATAATAATATTAGGATAATGGTTTTAAGAGCTGTTCCCGATGGAGATGAATATGACAAGGATGTAGCTCTTGCCATACGTTATGCCGTTGACAATGGAGCAACTGTAATAAATACTAGTTTTGGTAAAGGTTATTCCCCCCACGCAGATTGGGTTTGGGATGCCTTACGTTACGCTGAAAAGAATGACGTTTTGATTGTAAATGCTGCTGGCAATAGTAGTGCCAATATTGACCCCGGAATGAAAAAAACTTTTATTACGGACGAAAACAAAGGAGAAGAAATAGTTTCTAATTTTTTAACGGTTGGTTCTTCTTCTTATGTTTATGATAAAGAACAAATATCCGTTTTCTCTAATTATGGAAAGATGAATGTAGATATATTTGCGCCTGGTGATAAAATATGGTCCACAATACCTGACAAAAATTTTGATTATCATAGTGGAACTTCAATGGCCGCCCCTAACGCTACTGGGGTGGCTGCCGTTTTAAGGTCGTATTTTCCAAGGATTTCCGCGGTTGAAGTAAAAAACATTTTGATGAATTCGGGCCTGCCATTATTTGACAGAGTTAAACTGCCAGGGGCTGAGGAATTATTTAATCCCAAAAGTCTCTCTCGGTCTGGGAAGTTGATTAATTTATATAATGCTCTCATCTACGCATCTAACAGGAATAGAAATTATGATCTCTAAATTCTTAAGTACTTTTCTTTTCGTATTTTCAACTTATTGCTTTTCTCAGAATTACTGGCAGCAAAAAGTTGACTACAAAATGAATGTAAAGGTGAATGTGGAGGATTTCACCTACACCGGAGAACAAGATTTAATCTATACCAATAACTCCCCTGATGTTCTTCATAAGGTTTTTTACCACCTTTATTTTAATGCTTTTAGGCCGGGGAGCGAGATGGCTGCTAGAATCAAAAATGGAGGTGATGAAAATACTCGTTTTGATGTAGACATTGACTCTATTAGTTACCTACAGGAAGGATATTTAAAAGTATATGACCTAAAGCAAGATGAAAACCATATTAAATCTGAGCTTTCCGGAACAATTCTTGAAGTAACGCTTGAAAACCCGATAATGCCTGGTGATAGTACGTTTATTTCCCTCAAATTTGAGGGAAAAATCCCAGATCTTATAAGGCGAGCTGGGAAAAATTCCTCTGAAGGTGTTGCCCTTTCAATGGCGCAATGGTATCCTAAAATGGCAGAGTATGACTATGAGGGCTGGAATGCAGAGCCATACTTGGGTAGGGAGTTTCACGGTGTTTGGGGAAACTTTGATGTAAAGATTACCTTGAATAAAAAATATGTTGTCGCTGCAAGTGGCTATTTACAAAACGCTGACGAAGTCGGGCATGGATACTCAAAGGGAAAAGGTAAGCCTAAAAAGAAAAAACTTTCCTGGCATTTCTATGCACCTAATGTACACGATTTTACTTGGTCTGCTGATCCTAAATATATCCATGATACTTTGTTGGGCCCGAATGGTGTTAATCTTCATTTTTTTTACATTGACAATCCAAAATATAATGATAAATGGAAGAGATTACAGCCCAAAACTGCCGAGTTAATGACTTTTTACAATCAAGCCATCGGTGAATACCCATATAAACAATATACTGTTGCTCAGGGAGGAGATGGGGGAATGGAGTACGCGATGATGACATTAATAACTGGTAAAAGAAGTTATGAGAGCCTGGTAGGTGTAACGGCGCATGAGCTAGCTCACTCATGGTTTCAACAGGTTCTCGCAACAAATGAAATGAAATACGAATGGATGGATGAAGGCTTTACGACCTATATATCAACCTTAGCAGAGAAGGAAGTTTTAAATAAACAGAGCGAATTTCCTTTGATTTCATCATATGGAAATTATTTTTTTCTTGCCAAATCAGGAAAAGAACAGCCCCAACAAACAAATGCTAATAGGTATGATTATAATTTGGCTTATGAGATTTCAGCTTACAGTAAAGGAGCGGTTTTTCTTTCCCAACTAGGATACATAATAGGGCAAAAGAAACTCAAGGAGACTCTAAGGGAGTACTTTAAAGAGTTTAAATTTAAGCATCCTGTTCCCAACGATTTTAGAAGGGTTGCAGAACGCGTTTCGGGAATCCAATTGAAATGGTATCTAACAGATTGGACTCAAACGACAAACACCATTGATTACGCTATTAAATCAATTGAAGAAAAAAAACAAAAAACTTTTATAACGCTAAAAAGGATAGGTTCTATGCCAATGCCTTTGGATGTGTTGGTAAAATTCAAAGACGGTACTTCCTGTATTTATTACATCCCTATTCCACTAATGAGAGGGGAAAAAAAGAATCCATACCCCTTAGAGTGGGTTGTACTTAAAGACTGGGCTTGGGCTTATTCAGAGTATCAAATTATAATCAACAGAGACAAAGAAGACATTACAGGGGTTGCGGTTGATCCAAGCTTTTACATGGCTGATCTTGACAGAGAAAATAATTATCTTAATAACTAAAGTTGTCAGTATTTCCTCAAATAGAAAAACTTAAGAATAATGCTATAATTGATAGGGTTTTTAAAGAAGGTCGGCGAGTTCAATCTGGTTACTTGGCAATGCATTACTTAAAAAGTGAGGAAACGGGGGGCGTTATTTTTATTAATGTAGCGGTTTCAAAAAAAGAAGTTTGTTTGTCTGCTAATAGAAACAAAATAAAAAGAAAAATGCGCGCTTGTATAATCCACCGCCAGGAACCTATCAAAAAAAATCTTCATTCTGGTTATTATATAGTTTTATTTAAAGAAAAGGGGGTAGAGTCTTTCTCCTCAATATTAAAAAACTTTGATAAACTATTTGAGCGGCTTTCAACAAAAAAGTAACCTATTCAAATAAAAAATAGATTTTTTGCTTTATTTACATGCTATTTTGTTTATCCTATTTTTATGTCTTCCTCCCTCAAAGGGGGTGGAAATAAAAGCATCTACCATCTCCAAAGCAACTTCTGCTTTTGTAAATCTTGCAGGTATACTAATGACATTGGCGTCATTGTGAATCCTAGATAACTCTGAAATTTCCACTGTCCAACAAAGGGCCGCTCTAACTTTTTGATGCTTATTGGCTGTCATTGCAGCCCCATTTCCGCTCCCACAGATTACTATTCCTAAATCTGCGTTTCCTTTTCCTATGTCATCTGCTACGGGATGAACAAAGTCCGGATAATCCACGCTATCATTTACGTCGGTCCCATGATTTGAAATATTGTGTCCTTTTGTTTCTAAATATGATTTAATAACCTGTTTTAGCTCTAAACCTGCGTGGTCATTCCCTATAGATATTTTCATTTTTTCATTCAGTAAAATTTTATCCTTTAAGCTTTTTTGTTCGTTGATCTTTTAATTGTTTGTTAATAAGATATATTAATTGTTTTTGCAAAAGCTTATTTAAATTACTAGTATATAAAAAGAATTAATAGCCTATATATTTTATTAATTTAAATACTCAACTTATAAGCTCCTAAAACATTTTTATCTACATTAAGTTATGCTTATTTTAACTTAAACTATTAACCGTTTTAATATATCAACAACTGTTTATTAATTATGTAAATATATATAATGCAGCGTTTTAATTTAATATTAGTAGGTAATAAAAGGTTTATAAGATTATTTTTTGAATAAATAAATTAAATACATTAAAAATTATACCATTATTAACAAGCTATAATAAGTATAATTTTTTTTTAATTAATGAATAAAAAGATAATTATAATGTTAAGTGTTTTAATAAGATAATGCTTCGTCGAAAAAAAGAAAGTATAAATTTGCAGTAGATAAATTATTGATGTCAAAAAAAAAAAAGATAGATAAAAATATTCAAGGAAAAGTAATCTCTATTTTTAAAACCAATTTCAACCATTCTTTCAATTATAAACAAGTTGCTTCCAAATTAGGTGTTCAAGATACTCGAGGTAGAAATGCAATTTTAAAAATATTGGCAAAGCTATGCTCTCAAAATATTTTAAAACAAAGTGACCCTGGGAAATATAAATTACTAATGGAGACAAAGAATTATAAGGAGGGCACTATAGAAATTAACTCGTCTGGTAATGGTTATTTATTAACTCCTGAAGGAGAAGACGATATATTTGTGTCGCGTAAAAATCTTGGACAGGCATTTAATGGAGATTATGTTTCAATATATCAATTTAATAGAAAAAAGAGTGGAAGAAATGAAGGTGAAATAGTAGAAATTATAGAAAGAAAAAATCAAAATTTTATTGGTATTCTAGAACGTAAAAAAGAATTTGGTTTTGTTAATACTCGAAGTAATAAAATGCACACAGATTTTTTTATAGAAATAGAAGAATTAAAAGAATTTAAAAATGGAGATAAAGTAATAGTTGATTTTAAAAAATGGCCAAAAAAGGCATCTTGTCCTTTTGGAAGAATTATAAAATCTTTAGGGCAACCTGGAGAACTTAATACAGAAATGCACGCCATTATGTATGATTACGGTTTTCCCGAAGAGTTCCCAGATGCTGTTGAAAATTACACCAAAAACATTGATACAAGAATTGATAAAAAACAGCTTGCCACAAGAAAAGATTTTAGAAACAAAACAACTTTCACCATTGATCCAATAACAGCAAAGGATTTTGATGATGCAATATCTTTTGCTCAGCTACCAGGAAATAAAAAAGAAATAGGAATTCATATAGCTGATGTTTCTCATTATGTCAAACCAAATAGTATTTTAGATGAAGAAGCATATGATCGCGCAACATCAGTTTATCTTGTAGACAGAGTGGTGCCGATGTTACCTGAGCTATTATCCAACGGGGTTTGCTCATTGAGACCACAAGAGGAAAAATACACATTTTCAGCAGTATTTGTTATAAATGATAAAATGGAGATAGAAAAAGAATGGTTTGGAAAAACTATTATTTATTCCGATCATCGCTTCTCTTACGAGGAGGTACAATTCATCTTAGACTCACAAGATAAAAATGTAAGCGGCTCGGTATCCCTGACAGGGAAATCATATAACGTATCTGAAGAAATATTCTCTGCCCTACAAAACCTTAACTCCTACGCTAAAATCCTACGAGAAAGAAGAATGAAAAAAGGAGCCTTATCATTCGATAGGGTTGAAGTAAAATTTAATTTAGATAAAGAGGACAACCCAAGCAGTATTTACTTCAAAACATCAAAAGACGCCCACAAATTAGTTGAGGAATTTATGTTACTAGCCAATAGAAGGGTAGCAGAGTTTATAGGGAAACAAAAACAAAAAAAACCTTTTGTATACAGGGTTCATGATTTACCAGATGAAGATAAATTGATTAACCTAAAAAATATTGCCGGAAATCTAGGGTATAAATTAGATTTAGATTCCAATAAAATTAATAGTTCCCTTAATACCTTATTACAAGAATCTCATGGGAAAAATGAACAACAATTAATTGACACCCTTGCTATTCGTTCAATGAGTAAGGCGGTCTACACCACAGATAATATCGGACATTATGGGCTGGCTTTTGAGTATTACACCCACTTCACCTCTCCTATTAGAAGATATCCAGACGTATTAGTGCACCGCTTGTTGGAGTCTTATATTAATGACCACAATGAAATAAATAAAGTTCCACTAGAGGAGGCCTGCACACATTCATCTAGTAGAGAGCAATTAGCAACGAAAGCAGAAAGAGATTCTATAAAATATATGCAAGTTAAATTTATGGAAGATAAAATTGACCAGTGTTTTAAAGGGGTTATATCTGGAGTAACAGACAGGGGGATCTATGTAGAAATATTGGAAAATAAGTGTGAGGGTTTTATTAAAATAAAGGAAATAAAAGGAGATTATTTTTCATATGATGAGCGAACGCATAGCTTAATAGGGGAAAGAACCAAAAAAAGTTATCAACTAGGAAGCCTTATAGAAATTGCTGTAAAGAAAGCAGATTTATTAAAGAGACAATTAGATTTCATTTTGTCTGAACCAATAGAATAATTAATTTAGTTTTAAATAAATTTCAACCATGATTCGAGCTAAGTACATTTTTCTTTTTTTTATGATATCTTTTTTATCTGTTAACGCTCAAGAAGAAAACCAAATAGATGAGTCTTTAAAGGGTAGAGAAGTTTTCATTGATGATTTTATGAATATTAAAGTTTACTCTGGTATTGAGATTAAGCTTATACCCTCTGATGAAAATAAACTTGTCATAAGCGGAGAAGACAATATAAGTGTAGTAGCAAAAATTAAGAGAAATACACTTAAAATACGCCACACTTTAGAAAACATTTTAAATCCAACATTTACCTACGTTGAGTTATATCATACCGCTATTTTAGAAGAAATATCCCTTTATCAAGGAAGCGACCTAAGCTCTGACAGCATTTATGAGCAGACGAGTATTAATCTTAAAGTTCAAGAGGGATCAACAATGAATTTAGTTTTTAAAGGAGAGAAGATTTCTTCATTAGTTAGCACTGGGGGTCAACTTTTTTTATCGGGTGAAGTAACCAATCATGAAACCGTTGTAAATAGCGGAGGAGCTTGTGAGGCAGAAACGCTAATATCTGAACAAACAAGAGTAAGCGTTACCGCAGGAGGCCTGTCATATGTAAACGCATCTAAACTAATAGATGCTAAAGTTACCGCAGGGGGAATAATACGAATCTACGGCAGCCCTAATAAAATAATTACAAAAAAAACAATTGGAGGGCAAATTTTTGAAATGAAATAAGCCCTCAATTAATAAAAGTTTAGAGGCATCGAGCGGATTCGAACCGCTGTAAAAGCTTTTGCAGAGCTCTGCCTAGCCACTCGGCCACAATGCCATACTCCAAAAGTAACAAAATTTTTATCTATATTTTTAAACTATCGACTTCCTTTTCTTATGATAGTAACCGCAGAGATATTCCCATTAATTGGGGGGTTTTGTTTTGCAACCTTAACCTCAACTTCTTTAACCGCATTCATTGATCGAAGGACTTTAGAGACTATTCTCTCTGCTACGTGTTCAAGAAGCTTTGACCTGATTGCCATTTCATCATTAACTATTTTTAGTAGATCAACATAATCTACCGTATCCTCAAGTTTGTCAGAAGCTGCAGGCATCCCAAGATCCGTATTTACACATAAGTTTACAATATAATCGCTGCCAATCTTCGCCTCTTCGTCCATACATCCATGAAAGGCATAAACTTTAATATTTTCTAAAACAACTTGATCCACTTTAATCTTTTTGGCTAAGATATAATACCCCTTTATTATATTCTTACAAATCTGCTTTTAATATCTTTGATAAAACTCTATTTATGTCTGAGCGACCGCTAAACTTTATTGAACACATTATTGAAGATGATCTAAAATCTGGGTTGTCTCCAAAACATTTGCGTTTTCGTTTTCCGCCAGAGCCTAACGGATATTTACACATTGGCCACATAAAAGCTATTTGTCTAAACTTCAATTTAGGAGACAGGTATAGCGCCCCTGTTAATTTAAGATTTGACGACACTAATCCGGCAAAAGAAGAATTACAATTTGTTGAGGCCATCAAAAAAGACATCAGGTGGTTAGGATTTAATTGGGCTGAAGAGCGCTATGCGTCTGATTATTTTCAGCAACTTTATGATTGGGCTATATTGTTAATAGAAAAGGGCTTTGCTTATGTTGATTCTCAAAAGTCTGAACAAATAGCATCTCAGAAAGGAACCCCCACTAAATCTGGAGAAAATAGTCCTTACAGAAACAGAGTGATTGAAGAAAACAAATTGCTTTTTCAACAAATGAAAGAGGGAAAACACGAGGAGGGTACTCATGTGCTTAGGGCAAAAATTGATATGGCTTCCCCCAACATGTTATTAAGGGACCCTGTTATGTATAGAGTTCTTCATCAACCTCACCACAGAACCGGTACCAAGTGGTGTATTTACCCAATGTATGACTGGACACATGGCGAATCAGACTACATAGAAAAAATATCTCACTCGCTTTGCACTTTAGAGTTTAAACCCCACCGTGAGCTATATGATTGGTTTCTTGACGCATTGTCACCATTAAACAACATTCGCTCTAAACAACGAGAGTTTGCCAGATTAAACCTTTCTTATACAGTTACTAGCAAAAGAAAGCTTAAAAAACTGATTGATCAAGGTCATGTTAATGGCTGGGATGATCCAAGAATGCCAACTATTAGCGGACTGAGAAAAAGAGGTTATACCCCTGAGTCTCTTCAGAACTTTGTCAATGCGGCTGGGGTGGCAAAAAGAGAAAATATTATTGACGCATCCTTGTTAGAGTTTTGTATAAGAGATCACCTTAATAAAGTTGCTCCTCGGGTCATGGCGGTTATTGATCCGATTAAATTGACCATTAAAAACTATCCCGCTGGAAAAAGTGAAATGCTTATTGCAGAAAACAATCCCGAAAATGATTTGGCTGGACAGCGACAAATCCCTTTTTCGGGAGAACTCTACATTGAACAAGAGGATTTTAGAGAAGAGGCAAACCGCAAGTTTTTTAGACTAACCCTTGGAAAAGAAGTTCGTCTTAAGAACGCTTATATTATAAAAGGAGAAGAGGTAGTTAAAAATTCTGAGGGAAATATAGTAGAAATTATATGCACTTACGACCCATTAAGTAAAAGTGGATCAGGTTCCGAGGAGAGTCAAAGAAAAGTAAAAGGAACACTACATTGGGTGACTTGCGCGGATGCGCTGCCAATTAAAGTTAACCTATATGATCGCTTATTTTCTGTTCCAGAACCTGACAGGAACAAAGATGATGACCCAGGAGAACACATCAACCAAGACTCTCTAAAAGTCACTAAAGGATACATTGAACCTTCTGTACTCAAATCTCCATTCGGTTCAAGGTACCAATTTCAGCGGTTGGGATACTTTATTTTAGATAGTAAGAATGATAAAGGCCAACTCGTTTTCAATAAAACAGTTGGTCTTCGCGATACCTGGCAAAAGATTTAATTAGTCCTTACTATCGCCTTTATCGTCAACTTTTTTTTGATTTTCTTTCTTCATGGCTTCACCTATTTGGTTGCTGGCGGAAAAAGAAGCCACCATATTATTTAGCATATCACTTCCAGCTTGTGGAGAATTAGGTAGTAAAATAAGATTACTGTTTGTCTCCTCTCCTATTGACTGGAGAGTATCATAATGCTGGGTAACAACAATTAGTGCCGATGCTTCTTGTGAATTAATGCCTACATTGTTAAGTACATCTACAGACTCCTCAAGCCCCCTTGCAATTTCTCTCCTTTGATCTGCAATTCCCTGACCTTGAAGACGTTTACTTTCCGCTTCAGCTTTAGCTTTTTCAACGATTAATATTCTCGCGGCGTCACCGTCGTATTGGGCTGCGATTTTCTGCCTTTCGGCAGCGTTAATTCTATTCATCGCTGTCTTTACCTCTGCGTCAGGGTCAATATCCGTCACAAGGGCTTTTATTATATCGTATCCATAATTAACCATGGCGTCATTTAACTCTCCCTTTACGGCATTGGCTATCTCGTCTTTTTTTTCAAACACATCATCTAACCTCATTTTTGGCACAACAGCCCTTACCACGTCAAATACATAAGAGGTGATTTGATCCTGTGGAAAGTCAAGCTTATAAAATGCATCATAAACTTTCAGAGGAAGTATTTTGTATTGAACAGAGACCTTAAGCTTGACAAAAACATCATCTTTTGTTTTCGTTTCCACGATTACGTCTAGTTGTAAAATTCTCATACTTACCCTACCGGCTATTTTATCAATAAGTGGAATTTTAATATGAAGACCAGGCTTGCGAATTGCAAGAAATTTACCGAAGCGCTCAATTACCGCAGCAGTTTGTTGTTTGACAACAAAGACTCCTGATAGAACTAAAAGTGCGATAGAAAAAATAATGATATAGGTAGAAATATCCATAGGTTAATTATTTAAATAGTTTATTAATTTTTTGAGCCTTTTTAAAATTACTTCTTTTTCGAGTAAACCACAAACGACTAAAATGTCAGGACCACTTAAATTCCCAACAATTGCTAGTCTTAAACTCTGCATTATTACACTAAAAGGAAGCTCTTCTTTCTCACCCCAACTTTGCAGTTGTTTTTTCCAATTTGAAGCAGGGATATTTTTTTCGAGTATTTGAATAATAAAATTCAGCACTTTTTTTGGTTTACGATCTTGAATTTTTTTAATCACCTTTTCATCGTAACTAATCGGATCACTAAAAAACAGACTAGCCTCTGATTTGAAATCTTCTAACAGAAATAACCTCTCCTTTAGGAGCCCGTATATGGCAAGTTTCCTTTTTTCCGACACATTAGCCCCCACAACATTAAAAAATGAAGGAAAACGCTCTAAAATCAGTTTCGAATCAGAATTTGCCAGAAATTTGTGGTTTATCCATCGTGCTTTATCAAAGTCAAATCGCGCACCTCCCTTTTGTATTTTTTCCACTTCAAACAAATGGATTAATTCTTTTAGTTCAAAAATTTCTTTTTCGCTTCCAGGATTCCAACCTAATAGTGAAAGATAACTTAAAAGTGCTTCGGGTAAAAAGCCTCTCTCTTTAAACCCTTTACTGTTTTCCCATTCCAAGGGATATACAGGAAAACCCAATTGATCACCATCTCTTTTTGAAAGCTTTCCTTTACCCTCTGGCTTTAAGATTAATGGTAAGTGCAAAAACTGAGGAACAGGCCAATCAAAAGCATCGTATATCAGACGGTGCAAGGGTAAGGATGGCAACCATTCCTCACCACGTATCACGTGAGAAATTTTCATCAGGTGATCGTCTACCACATTAGCAAAATGATAGGTCGGCATACCGTCCCCCTTAATTAATATTTTGTCATCAATCTCGTCACTATGCACATTTATTTCTCCTCTTATTTTATCAGCTATGCTTATGGTTGTTCCAGCCTCCACCTTAAGCCGAATTACATAGTTTCCTTTTTTTATCTTTTCTGTTGTTTCTTCTTCACTTAGGCTAAGTGAATTCAATAAACCATTTCTATTTAAAGCGCTGTACTTAAATATTTCCCCCTTTTTTTCGTGTTCCTTTCTCAACTCAGCTAGCGCCTCTCCTGAGTCAAAAGCATAATAAGCTTTACCGGTCTTAATAAGCTTTACGACTTCCCCCGTATAAATTTCCTTTCTTTCACTTTGCTTGTAAGGACCAAAATCTCCTTTTTTTTGGGGCCCCTCTTCGGGTTCAATACCAAGCCACTTGAGCGAATTTAATATGTAATCCTCTGCCGCATCAACTTTTCGATTCTGATCAGTATCCTCAATCCTTAAAATAAAACTACCATTGTGTTTTTTGGCATAGAGATAGTTGAATAATGCTGTCCTTAATCCTCCAATATGAAGCGCCCCTGTTGGGCTTGGTGCAAATCTAACGCGTACGCTCATATATAATTTTTTATCAAAGATAATATCATGAACAAGCTTAAAGAAATTATTTGTTTTTTCTTTGTTTTATATTTGTGAAAAAAAGTGATACGGTTCTTTCATAAAGATTTTTTGGCTTTAAACGAAACACAACTGGCTGAATGGCTTTTTGGGGTTGCAAAAAAAGAAGGTTATGCTATTCAAAAATTGTATTATAATTTTGTTGACGCCTCTACGCTCCACGAACTGAACAAAAAATACCTGAATCACAACAATGATACTGATATTTTGACTTTTGACTATTCTGTTGAAAATGAAATTTCTGCCGAAGCTTTTATTTCACATGAAGCACTTGAATTAAATGCGCAAAAACATAATCAAAGTATTGAAAAAGAGACACTTAGGCTTGTTTCTCATGCGCTTTTACATTGTTTTGGCTATAAGGATAAAAGTCAAGACGAAAAATCACTAATGCGACTTAAAGAAGAAGAATGTATAGCAATGTTCCACGTGAAACAATAATTTATGTTTGAAGCAAAATATGACGTATTGGTTGTTGGGGGAGGGCACGCTGGAGCAGAAGCAGCCGCTGCTGCCGCAAATCTTGGCTCCAAAACCTTATTGGTAACCATGAATCTTCAAACTATTGGCCAAATGTCATGTAACCCTGCTATGGGAGGTATTGCAAAAGGTCAAATCGTCAGAGAGATTGACGCGCTTGGCGGCTATAGCGGAATCGTATCCGACAATAGCGCTATTCAATTCAAAATGCTTAACCGATCAAAGGGCCCTGCCATGTGGAGCCCAAGGGTTCAATCCGATAGAATGTTATTTGCTAAACAATGGCGCGATCTTCTTGAACAAACTCCTAATTTAGATTTTTATCAGGATATGATCAAGGACATCATTGTAACGCATGGCTCAATAAAGGGAGTAATAACCTCGTTGGGTATTCCTATATATTCTAAAACAGTTGTACTTACCAACGGCACTTTTCTAAACGGCCTAATTCACATTGGGGAGAAGAATTATGGAGGAGGTAGAGCAGGAGAAAAAGCTGCAACTGGCCTCACTGCTAGACTTGAGGATTTAGGATTTGAGTCAGGGCGTATGAAAACAGGAACGCCGCCTCGGGTAGACGGAAGGTCTTTAAATTATGAAGTAATGGAAGAGCAGCCTGGTGACGCTGACCCTTCAAAGTTTAGTTTTACTGATACCCCGGCCTTGACACAACAACGTAGTTGTCACATCACTTATACTAGCACAGACGTCCATGACTTACTACGTTCAGGATTTGATCGCTCTCCGATGTTTAATGGCAATATTCAAAGCACCGGCCCAAGATATTGTCCATCAATTGAGGATAAAATTAATCGATTTACCGATAAATCAAGACATCAAATATTTGTCGAACCAGAGGGCTGGGACACTATAGAGGTCTACGTTAACGGCTTCTCTACCTCTCTACCAGAAGATATTCAATACAAAGCTTTGCGATGTGTTAAAGGCTTTGAAAAAGTCAAATTTTTCCGCCCTGGTTACGCTATCGAATATGATTATTTCCCTCCTACACAGCTAAAAAATAGTTTGGAGACCAAACCGGTAAAGGGTCTTTTTTTTGCTGGTCAAATAAATGGAACCACCGGCTACGAAGAGGCAGCTTCACAAGGACTTATAGCAGGAATAAACGCTCACCTTAAGTTGAACGAAAAGGCTCCTTTTGTTTTAAAAAGAAATGAAGCATATATTGGGGTTTTGATAGACGACCTTATTACGAAAGGCACTGAAGAGCCTTACCGAATGTTTACCTCAAGAGCTGAATACCGAACCATTTTGAGACAGGATAACGCAGATTTAAGACTGACACCAATTTCCTTTGAATTGGGCTTGGCGAGTAAAGGTCGAATGAAGACAGTTGAGCTAAAGTTGTCCCAAACTCAGGCACTAGTTTCTTTTTTCAAAACACAAAGTTTTAATGTAGATGAGTTAAACCGCCTTCTTGAAATAAAAGAGTCAGCAATTGTCAAACAGCCAGATAAGCTGAGTAAAATATTCTCTCGTCCCAATATTACTCGGCACGATATGATGTCTATTGGGGTTGTTTCTTCTTATATTGAGGAGAATAAACTTGACCCCGATATCATTGAGCAAGCCGAGATTCAGATAAAATATGCTGGCTATATTCAAAAGGAAATGCTGAACGCGGAAAAGCTTAATCGACTTGATCATATCAAGATTCCTGAAGAATTTGATTATGATATTTTAGCCTCTTTATCCCATGAGGCGAAAGAGAAATTAAATAAAATTAAACCAGCAAATCTGTCTCAAGCATCAAGAATTAGTGGTATTAATCCAAGCGACATTAGCGTTCTCTTGGTTAAGCTAGGCAGATAATGTTCCACGTGGAACTTTGTTATGAAAAATAAAAACAACACTTTTTTGTTTACCGTAAAGGACTATTTGACATCAGGGGACTCCTTCAATCTCTATTGGGATAACCAAAAAAAAAGAGCGTGGACTGATCTAGGAGAAACAAAAGATTTGAACCATTACTACTCATCTGACCAATACATCCCTCATCAAGCAGAAAATAAATCTTTAATTAACATCCTCTATGGCCTTGCAAGAAGAGCAATGCTGCGTTATAAGCTTAAACTATTTAAGTCATTTGTCAAACCCTCGGGGAAGTTGTTAGATATTGGCTGTGGAGCTGGAGACTTTTTGTCATTTATGGACAAAAAAAACTTTGATGTATCTGGGGTTGAAAACAATAATAGTGCTCTAGAAATATGTGACAAAAAAAAACTTAACGTATATAATTCATTAGAGAAAATTACAGATCGAACATTTGATATTATATCCTTATGGCATGTATTGGAGCACTTACCACAACCAGAGGAAGTGATAGCCAAAATTCATTCTTTATTGAGTGGTAAGGGCGTTTTAGTTATAGCAGTACCCAACTTTTCTAGTCACGATCGGCTGCATTACGAAAATAATTGGGCGGGGTTTGATGTGCCAAGACACCTTTGGCATTTTACTCCTGAGGGTTTGGAGGAAATGCTCTCAAGTGCCGGATTTAAATTGATTAAAAAAAGCCCGCTATGGCTCGATGTTTTTTATATCTCTTTTCTCTCAGAAAAACATAAAGGCAATAAGTTTCCTTTTTTAACAGGAATGATAAAAGGAAGCTATTTTACCATCCGATCTCTCTTTTCCAAAAAACACTCTACTTTTTTTTCTGTTTTTATGAAACGGGTTGTTTAGCATTTAATAAGCGAGTCATTTCAAGCGCAAAATTGCTGAATAAAATTTTAGGGCTAGCATTTCGCTCCAGGTGATAAGAACTGTCCTCCAGCAGTCTGACCATTTGAAGAATGTTGCCACTGTGGACAAAAGGCGCAAATTTTTCCATATCAAAATCGGTGTATAGGGGCATATCATAAATAGATTTGGCTTGATAAGATAACAACATTGTTTGGCGTATAAACTCAAGAGCATACTTTAAAAAAGACTTCTGCTCTTCCCTGTTTAAAAGGCTCACGCGATCTGACCATCCCATCAAATCTATTACAATTGCTTTATTGGACTTGGCTCGAAAAGCAGCTCTCAAACATTCAATCCAAAGCTTTTCGAAGACAATTGAATGTTCAGGAGCCTTGATTAACGATAAAACCTTTCTCCAGCTTCCTCCGCCAGCGCTGATCAATTCTTTAGTTTTTTCACCTGCCCCAATTGCCATTAGTTTATTCTCAATCGCATTATCCATAAGGCGGTTTAATTTGACCACTTGGCACCGCGAAACCAAAGTCGGTAAAAGGAGATCTATTTGCTCTGTAACCAAAAACAAATAACTATTTTGAGGAGGCTCCTCAAGAAGTTTTAAAATTTTATTCGAAGCTGTTTCCGAAAGCTTCTCTACACCAAAAATTATCATGACTTTCTTCCCACCGCTGTGAGATTTAAGATGCATTTTATGAAGCATCTTCGATACTTCTTCAACACCAATCATTCCCTGTTTATTCCCTGCTTCAAGTTGATTAATCCAATCCTGTGATCCTCCATACGGATGATTTTTAAGAAATGCGGACCAATCTTCACTAAAATCTTGCGATGTAGCTTTAGCGACACCCGAGGATTTCTTAATCACCGGATAAACAAAATGTAGGTCTGGATGATGGAGTAATTTATTTGATGAAACTCCCTTTCGTTCTTCATTATTTAGTAACTCAAAACCATAAATTAATCCAAGCGCGCTTGACAAAGCTAGAGGAAGACCTCCATAGCCACTAGGATCTATAAATACCTGACAATGAGGAGATTGACCATTTGAGATGATCTCTTGTAGTTTTGATTTAAGCTTATCTTGTCCAACGATTTCGCTGTGGTACATTAGGCAGTTAAAATGTTTTATAATCCTAAAAATAATCAATCCTTTTGGATTACTCTTTATCTTCCAAAACAATGTGTCTAATGCAAAAAAAATAGCCACTCTAATGCTAAAAAAAAGTTATTTTTGAAAAAAATTACCGATGCACACACTTACTAATAAAGATTTTTCTGGTCGTAAGGCCTTAATTAGGGTTGACTTTAATGTGCCATTAGATGGAAACTTCCAAGTAACTGATAGTACCAGAATTCTTGCGGCCAAAGAATCAATTGATTATATTTTGAATCAAGGTGGTAGTTGTGTGCTAATCTCTCACCTGGGACGCCCTAAAGGAAAAGACGCTGCCCTTTCGCTATCTCATATTGTCAATAAAGTATCTGAAATATTGGGTAGATCTGTTTTGTTTTGTGACGATTGCGTAGGTCCAAAAGCCAACGCAGCAGCAGCAGAACTTAACCAAGGTGAAGTAATTCTAATGGAAAATCTTCGCTACTACCCCGAAGAGACAGCGGGGGATGTTGATTTTGCTCTTGGACTATCTAAGCTTGGGGATTTTTATGTCAATGACGCCTTTGGAACAGCTCATCGCCCTCACGCATCTACAACTATTGTAGCACAGTTTTTCGATGAAGATAAATATTTTGGCAAGCTGTTAGAAAAAGAGGTCAAAGCAGTTCAAAAAGTAATGGATAAGGGGGAGAAGCCTGTATTGGCTATACTGGGCGGAGCTAAAGTTTCCTCAAAGATCACTATCATTGAAAATATGTTGGATAAAATTGATCACTTGATTATTGGAGGAGGAATGGTTTATACTTTTTCTAAGGCAATGGGGGGAAATATTGGACAATCCATCTGTGAAGATGACTATACAGACTTCGCTTTAGAATTAATGGACAAAGCCAAAACTAAAAACGTAAAAATTCATTTACCTACCGATGTTATCATCGCAAATGACTTTTCAAATAACGCCAATAAAAAAACCTGTAAAGTTTCAGAAATTCCTGACGACTGGCAAGGACTTGATGCTGGCCCAGAGACATTAAAGGCTTTTGAACAAGTTGTGATGAATTCAAAAACAATTTTGTGGAACGGACCCCTTGGTGTTTTTGAATTCGAAAACTTTGCAACGGGAACGATTGCACTAGGAGAATATATTTCAAAGAGTACTGCGGCTGGAGCCTATTCCCTTGTGGGCGGCGGCGACTCTGTAGCTGCTGTCAAACAGTTTGGATTACAATCTAAAATGAGCTATATTTCTACTGGTGGAGGGGCTATGCTAGAAAGTCTTGAAGGCAAATCACTTCCTGGCATAGCAGCGCTTCTTGCCTAGGTCACAATTATGAAAAAAATTGTTTTACTGGGGTTTTTTTTACTGTTGAATGCCTGTGTAGAGAATAAACCCAAAAACCGATATCTTCCAGATTCTAGTGGAAAAATCAACCACTTATCTGTTGTTATGCCTGAAAAAAGCTGGAATGGTTTTTTGGGCCATAAAGTAAGACATTTATTGTCAGCACCCTACGAAGGTTTACCCTTTGACGAGCCCCAGTTTTCCCTCAATTTTATTCCTGAAAAGGTCTTTACGGGCTTCGTTAGGAAAAGCAGAAATATCATTTGGTTTGTGAATGACTCTATTGGAAGATTCCAACTTTCTGAAAATATGATGGCTAAACCTCAACTTGTAGCAAAAGTAAGCGGTGAAGACCAAGAGGTCCAAGCATTTTACTTAGAGGAGAATATTGAGCTTTTAAGAGCATCAATCAACGAAATTGAGCGAACTGAAAAAAGGAGGAGGATAAGAAAGTCGCCAAGTAAAAACAAGGAATTATCTGAGAGATTTCAGGTTTCAACGACCTACCCATCGGCATATAAAATTTTTAAGGACACCCTAAACTTTACCTGGATACAAAAGCCAATTCAAAAGGGGCATATGAATATAATTGCTTACGCCCTTCCGCTTAATTCTTTAAAGGGAAATATAAAAAAGAGAATAACTACTATAAGGGATTCCATTGGCAAGGCTTATGTCCCCGGAAGACTACCGGGCTCTTATATGATAACAGAACAGGCCTTTAGACCCTACTATTATAGGACCCAAATAAACGGTAAACTTGCCTATTTAACTAAGGGTACATGGGAAGTCGCCAATGATTTCATGGCAGGCCCCTTTATCAATTACATGATAAGAGATACATTAAAAAAACGATGGATGGTCATCGAGGGGTTTACATTTGCCCCTTCAGCGAGTAAAAGAGATTACATGTTTGAATTAAACACGATTCTTAGCAGCATAAATTTTGAATAAAGAGATAAAGATTAATCTTTCTCCGATTTGGAGTCAGCTTCTTTGTCTTCTTTTGTAGCGTTTTTAAACTCTTTTATTCCACTACCCAATCCCTTCATTAATTCAGGGATTTTTCTACCACCAAAAAGCAGAAGAACCACCACAACAATAAGAATAATTTGTGGTGCACCGATCATGCCGAGAAATAATATCATTGAAAACATTAGATGTATTTTTATTCAAATGTAATTAATATTTAAATGAAATCTAAATTTCTTTCACAGGCCTATAAATAATTTTTAAGCGTTATAACTATCTTTGTTTGCAATGGCTGATAAAAAAAACAAAAAACGCCTGTGGATTCAAAATCTTTTGAATCAGTATCGGATGATTGTTATCAATGAAAAAACCTTCAATGAAGAGCTTTCTTTTCGACTTACGAGACTGAACATAATAGTGGTAGCTATATTGATTATTACTTTTATTTTTATTGGGGCATTTTTTTTAGTTGCCTACACCCCGCTTAAAGAGTTTATCCCTGGTTATACCTCTACAAAATTGAGAAAAGATGCTATTAGAAATAGTTTTTTACTTGACTCTCTGTCTTCTGAATTTCTAAAACAACATCAATTTATAAAGGCAATGAAAAGTGCATTAATAGGAGAGGCTAAACCTGATGATCGAACATTGGGGGCCATAAATAACAATAATTTAGAAATTTTGAACACAGAAGAGAGAACTCTTGTAAAGGCAGATTCTTTGTTGCGACTGCAAGTTATGCAAGAAGACAAATACAACGTGATGCCAAACCCTCAGGGGAATGTTAAGTTTATGCTTTTTTCACCAGCCTCAGGAATCATCTCACAACCTTTCAACAACGAGATTAAACACTTTGCTGTTGATATTGCCTTAGCAAAAGACGTTCCCATCAAATCAGTAGCTCCAGGCGCTGTAATTCTTGCTGATTGGACGGCAGATACCGGTTATGTGATAGTAATCAAACACGATTATGGATTACTTTCTGTTTATAAGCATAACGCTTCAATCCAGAAATCTCAGGGAGATTTGGTAGAGGCAGGCGAAGTTATCGCTTATGCTGGCGACACCGGAGAACTTTCCACGGGTTATCATCTTCACTTTGAATTATGGATTGATGGTTATCCAGTTGACCCAACTAATTTCATCGATTTTTCTGAAGGATTATGATTAAGGTATTAGCAGCAAAACTGTTTGCAAAGATAATCCACCAAAAAAATCAGAAGTGGATTAATAATCCTCTAGTTTACCAAAAAAAAACATTCAAAAATCTCATCAAAAAAGCTTCGGAGACTGATTTTGGGAAAGACCATGACTTTCATAAAATTAATGACTATACTGACTTTCAAGCTAAAGTTCCGGTGAGAGATTATGAGGGGTTACGACCATACGTTGAAAAGATGTTAGCCGGCAAAGCCTCGGTCCTGTGGCCAGGAAAGCCACTTTATTATGCAAAAACCAGTGGAACTACCTCTGGAGTCAAATATATTCCCCTTACAAGAGCCTCTATGCCAACTCATATAATTGCAGCTAGAGACGCTCTCTTAAATTATATACATAAAACTGGGAATGCAGATTTTGTCAATGGTAAACAAATTTTTCTTCAAGGAAGCCCTGTTTTAGAAAAAATTAAAGGGGTTACCTTCGGACGTTTATCAGGAATTGCGGCTCATTATGTTCCGAAATACCTACAAAAAAGTAGAATGCCTTCATGGGAAACTAATTGTATTGAGGATTGGGAAACCAAAGTCGACGGAATTGTAGAGGAAACTTTTTTGGAGAATATGACCCTAATTGCAGGCATTCCGTCTTGGGTTCAAATGTACTTTGAAAAGTTAATTGAAAGATCTGATCTTCCAGTAGGAGAGAAGTTTAAAAACTTCTCTTTATTTGTATACGGGGGGGTAAATTACGAGCCTTATCGCCCAATGTTTGAAAAATTAATCGGAAGAAAAGTAGACTCAGTTGAATTATTTCCTGCCTCCGAAGGGTTTTTTGCTTATCAAGACGAACCAAAGGAAAAAGGCTTACTGCTCTTGGTCGATAATGGGATTTTTTATGAATTTATCAAAGCCAGTAATTTTGGGGAGAACAATCCCAAACGATATACTTTAGGTCAAGTTGAGTTAGGCACCAATTATGTTTTGATTTTATCAACTACTGCTGGGTTGTGGGGTTACAATATTGGGGATACGGTAAAATTTGTATCCTTGTCGCCCTATCGAGTAGTTGTCACCGGAAGAATCAAACATTATATCTCTGCCTTTGGCGAACATGTCATTGGTAAGGAGGTGGAAACGGCAATGGAAGAGGCCTGTAAAGGTACTAACATTCAGGTTAAGGAGTTTACTGTTGCCCCACAAATTGACCCTAAAGAAGGATTGCCCTTCCATGAGTGGCTTGTTGAGTTTGAGAATTCACCTGATAAAATCGAACAATTTGCGGCTTTATTAGATCAAAAAATGCAAAAGCAAAATATCTATTACGAAGATCTAATTCGTGGGAAAGTACTGCGTAATTTAGTTATTACTCAAGTTGCTCCATCAGCTTTTTATACCTACATGAAAAGTATTGGAAAACTGGGAGGACAAAATAAGGTCCCTAGATTATCCAATGACAGGAAAATAGTGGATCAACTAACTAGAAAATAGCCCATGTACGAAACCCCCCATCACGCCAAACGTTATAGAAAAACACTTAGTTTCCTAAGACTTCACATACCAAAGGGTTCAAGCATCTTAGACTTGGGAGTCAACAATCCGCTGTCAGAACTTATGCAGCAACAAGGGTATAATGTGAAAAATACCGCAGGAGAGAACTTAGACGAAGACCAGTCCGCATTAATTAAGTCTAAAGCTGAAGTAGTAACCGCCTTTGAAATAATGGAACATTTACTTTCTCCGTATCAAGTATTAAAAAGTATTAAATCTGAGAAGCTGGTTATAAGTGTCCCCTTGAGGCTATGGTTTTCCTCCTCTTACCGAAGCAAAAAAGACCTTTGGGACCGTCATTTTCACGAATTTGAAGATTGGCAGCTCGATTGGCTTTTAGAAAAAACAGGATGGAAAATTGTAGTACGTGAAAAATGGACTAACCCCAATCTAGGCTTTGGAGTTAGAACAATTTTGAGATATTTCACCCCCCGTTATTACATTGTATTAGCTGAAAAAAACAAACTTGAAAATTGAATTTCTATATTGTCATACCTGCGCATAATGAAGGAAAAAACATAACTCAAACCTTAAAATCTCTTGTTAATCAAAAGCTTAAGCCTAAAAAGCTTATTCTTGTTGATGATAATTCCTCGGATAATACTGGGCAAATCATAAACGATTTCACTAAACGCTTTAACTGGATTAAAAAAGTAGTAAATAAATCCTCAAGCGCTCATCTTCCTGGAGCTAAAATCATTAATGCATTTTACGCGGGTTATGAAACCCTTGACGACCATTATGATGTATTATGCAAGTTTGATGCAGACATAGTCTTTGAGCCAGATTATTTGTCAAAATTAAAAATACATTTTGAAAACAACCCTTGCTTGGGGATGGTGGCAGGGGTGTGCTATATAAAAAAAGAAAAGGATTGGATATTGGAAAATTTAAACCGAAATGACCACATAAGAGGCGCCTTGAAGGCCTACAGAAAGGACTGTTTTTTACAAATTGGTAAACTGAAAAGGTCCATTGGTTGGGATACCTTAGACGAAATACTTGCGCAATATTATCAATGGAAAATTTTGGTGGACGATTCGCTAAAAGTAAAACACCTCAAGCCCACAGGATTCAACTATAGTCCAGGGGCAGCATTATTGCAAGGAGAGGCAACTTACCGCATGAGATTCGGCTTTTTATTAACCTTGATTATTGGACTAAAACGAGGGCTGGTTACTCAAAGCTCTCAGGTGTTTTTGAGCTACCTCAAGGGTTATTCAATTGCTAAAAATGATAAGATACCATTTATCGTTGATAAACCGCAAGGAAAATATCTGAGAAGCACCCGATGGAGGGGGATTTTAAGGCGGATAAAATTTAAATAACCAACACTTATTTTATCTTTACATTCAATGGAAAAAATCAACATCCTTATCTTGGGAAGTGGTGGACGAGAGCACACCTTTTGTTGGAAGTTGGCACAAAGTCAATTGACCAATCAACTTTTTATTGCACCTGGAAATGGTGGAACCAAAGATCTGGCGACAAACATTAATATAGGGGTTAATGATTTTGAATCGATCAAAAAGACGGTTTTAGAAAATCAAATCAAATTAGTAATTGTGGGTCCAGAAGACCCCCTTGTAAATGGACTGCACGACTTTTTCCTGTCTGATCAGGCATTAAGGGCAATTCCGGTCATTGGCCCGCAAAAATTGGGAGCAACACTGGAGGGAAGCAAGGAGTTTGCTAAGGCTTTTATGATCAGACATGATATCCCAACCGCCCAATACGGTAGCTTTACTGCCGAGAATATTGATAAAGGCTATGCTTTTTTGGATCAAATGAAATCCCCATACGTACTAAAGGCAGATGGATTAGCCGCAGGGAAAGGCGTACTAATTATCGACGATTTAAAAGAAGCAAAGACTGAGCTTGCCAATATGTTACTTAATAAAAAATTCGGAGTAGCCTCTTCAAAAGTTGTTATAGAAGAGTTTTTGAAAGGAATTGAACTCTCATGTTTTGTTTTAACAGACGGTAAATCTTACCTAACCCTCCCAATGGCGAAAGATTATAAGCGCATTGGTGAGGGAGATAAAGGCCCTAATACTGGGGGGATGGGAGCCATATCACCAGTCCCATTTATGGACGATAAATTCAACCAAAAAATACACGACAGAATTGTCAGGCCTACCATTGAAGGATTACATAAAGACAATATTCCCTATGTAGGCTTTGTCTTTATTGGCCTGATAAAAGTTGGTGAGGAACCCTACGTTATTGAATACAATGTTAGAATGGGAGACCCCGAAACACAGGTTGTTTTGCCAAGGGTAAAAAACGATTTGGGAGAACTTTTATTGGCCACAGCAGAGGGGCGCTTATCACAAATTGAAATTGAAATAGACGATCGTTCTTATACAACTATAGTTGCTGTCTCAGGCGGTTATCCTGAGGGTTATCAGAAAGGTAAAGAAATTACTGGGTTGGAAAAAGTAAAGGGCTGCAACGTCTTTCATGCTGGAACCACTGTAAGGGAAAAAAAAACATTCACAATTGGCGGAAGGGTTTTAGCAGTTACATCCTATGGAGAAGGACACAAATCCGCACTAAAACAATCTTATGAACAGATTCAAAAAATCAACTTTGACGGAATGTATTTTAGGGGGGATATAGGTTTTGATTTATAAAAATGAATGGGCAGAGGAATCCTTTTTCTCCTCACCGTTTTTGTCAAACTTTCGCAACTGATTGATCCAGTATACTCCAGCAATTAAACCAACTGACAAAAAAATAAAAGAAACACCGTTTGCAACCCACCAACTGATAAGCTCAACCTGAGTTAATAGGTGGAAAGGAGAAAATAATAACTCTTCAAATAAACTTGCTATCGTTTCAAAAAAATTCTTCATTAATTACCGTTTATATATATTGCAAAAATAATAAAAACTAAAGATGATAGTAAAGATTTTTAATAAAGTTGGATTAAGGGCATATGTGTTTTCTTTTGCCTTTTCTCTAGCAGCGATTTTTCTTATCAACTATTGTAAACACCACAAAGATTGGAGCTTAAATAATATTTTTGAAATTCTTGTTTTATGGGTCATTTTTGCCTTATTTACTCTTTATGTTAGTTATTTGCAATCCAAGAAATTAAGCTCTAAATTATCGGGAATTCATCTATTGACTTTTCCGCTTGTTTTTCTGTTTTTTCCAAATGGACCAGGCTTAGTGATTTCTAAAATAATTATCGGAATAATTTTAGTTTATTCAGAACACTTATTTATTAGAGCTTTTTTCACTAAGCCAAAGAATAAGTATCTATTTGACTTATCTATTTTAATTTCAATAATTGTTTTATTTAACAAAGCCCTGTTAATTTTCTATGTGTTTCCTTTTTTAGCGGCTTTTAGTCAAAAATTATTTAGCATTAAGAGCTTAATTGCTCTACTTTTCCCTATTTTATTTATACCGTTTACTTTTTATGGTTTAGCCATTATAGCGCCACTTGATATATTGGGACCTGTTAATTATACTCTTAAAATTCAACCATGGGAGTACTTAGATCAAACAAATGCAGATTGGGTTTGGTTCATAATATTGTCAATTTCAATTTACGTTACAATCTTTAAGCGTCCAAAAGGAAATGAGAAATCTTCAGCTTTTCTATACATGACAATTTGGTTATATTCAAGTCTTTTTATAGGGTTTTTAGGTCTGAATCTTGGCCAGGAAAGGTGGCTTTTAAGCTTTGTGCCCGCGGCCTTCTTTTTTGGAGTCTTCATTGAAAACATTAGGTCTGACAGATTAAAAAACAGTATAATTTTTTTAGGCGTCCTTTTTATTGTGTTTTTTAAACTTTTTAGTTTCGAAGTTTTATAAATCAAGCAAGTAATTTTCAATAAATTAATTTAACCTCAAATCGTATCTTAGCCCTATTAAAAATTAAATTTAACAAATGAGTCATCACTCTATCAGTAAAAAAGCAGTAAAAGTTTTTAAACAAAGTATTGACAAATACCATATAATTGACAAGGTTGATCAACCACTTGAAAACCCTTTTCTAGCCAATTCAATCGACCACCTTTTGTTCAAAAAAAACTGGATTGACACTGTTCAGTGGCATTATGAAGATCTTATAAGAGATCCAGGTATTGATCCAGTTGAGGGGATGAATCTCAAAAGGAAAATTGACGCCTCTAATCAAGACAGGACTGACACTGTAGAATATATAGACAGTTATTTCTTGGATTTATATAAAGATGTTAACCCGTCTAAAGGAGCTACTGTTAATTCAGAGAGTCCAGCTTGGGCAATCGACCGTTTGTCCATACTAGAGTTAAAGATATACCACATGGAGGAGGAAGCAAAAAGACCTAAGGCAAGTGATTCGCATAGGGAAAGCTGTAGTAAAAAATTACAAGTTTTATTCACTCAAAGAATTGACCTAAGCACGGCCATTGACCAACTATTGGAGGACCTTGCCAGAGGAAAAAAGTATATGAAGGTATACAAGCAGATGAAAATGTACAATGATGAGGAAACCAACCCTGTTTTGTACAAGGATAAATCATAAATATGTATGAAAAATCCACATTTATTACTACTGCGTTTTTCCGCATTGGGAGATGTGGCAATGACTGTCCCAGTTATTCGCTGTCTTTATAAATCATACCCTGACTTAAAGATCACCTTTGTAAGTAGACCTTATTTAGAGCCTCTTTTTGAGGAGTTTGAAAATTTTAATTTTTATCCGATCGACACTGGGGTTCGACATAAGGGAGTTAAGGGAATCTGTACTCTTTTTTCAGAACTTATAAAAACGCCTTTCTCTGGAGTAGCTGACCTCCACGGAGTCCTTAGAACCCATTTATTGTCATTTCTATTTACAACAACATTTTTTAGGGTTAAACAAATAAACAAGGGTAGAATAGCAAAACATAGATTAATACGAAAAAAAAATAAAAAATTTCAACCTCTTACACCAACTATTTATCGCTATGCAGATGTATTTAGGAAACTTGGGTTTTCAATTAATATTGAAGACCACGAGTTTCCCGACAAAAAACCTATTCCTGAAAAATTTATAAACCTTTATAATCAGAGTGATAGAAAATGGATTGGTATAGCCCCATTTGCTTCTTACAAAGGAAAAACCTATCCTTTAGATTTAATGCAACAAGTTATTGCCTATTTACAGAAAGATTACCAAATATTCTTATTTGGAGCAGGACAAAAAGAGATTAGAAAGCTAGAGGTGTGGGAAAAGGCTTACACTAATGTGTTAAATACAGCAGGTAATACTTCATTACGAGATCAAATCCAAATTATGCCTTATTTGGACCTTATGATATCTATGGATTCGTCTAATGGTCACCTAGCGGCTAACTTTGGAACTCCTGTTTTGTCATTATGGGGGTTAACTCACCCTTTTTGTGGATTTGCTCCCTTTTATCAGCCAAAGGAAAACTCGCTTACACTCGACAGAAAAAAATATCCTTTGATACCTACCTCTGTTTATGGCAATATTACTCCATCTGGATATGAAAATGCATTTAGATCACTTAAACCTAAAGAAGTGATTGAAAAGGCTTTGGAGTTAGTCAAAAAATAGTGTTAAACATCGTCATAATCTACCAGCACCTTGTTACTAGTTGGACGGGCCTGACAGGTTAATATTAAGCCTTCCTTTACCTCGTCTTCAGTCAGAACTTGATTTGTCTGCATTTCAGCTGTGCCAAATTTTACACGGGCAATGCAACTAGAACAGACGCCTCCTTGACAAGAATAAGGCACATCGAGTTTGTTTTCGAGGGCAGTATCTAAAATACTTTTGCCTTCTTGAGCATCTATTTCATAATTGATGTCATCGTAAAGAATTTCCAGAGTCGCAGAAGTTGACTGAGATATGTCCTTGGAACTTTCGGCCGAAGCAGTAAAGAGTTCAAAAAGAATTTTAGAGGAACTTACTCCCTTTTTTTCTAACGTTTTCGATACAGTACGAATCATTGCCTCTGGTCCACAAAGGTAAAATTTATCCGCGGTACCTTCTATTTGACTTAAAGTATTCTTCACTACAGCCTCCTCAATTCTTCCAAAAAGACTTTCCGCTACATTTGCTCTGCTAAAGACCCATTTAATTTTGAATCTTAGGGAGAATTCATCTTCTAAAGCTTTTAGATCTTTATAGAACAAAGTATCATCTGGAGTCCTGTTTCCATAGACCAAATAAATATTTGTGCTTTCATTATCTTTTAAAGCCGTCTTAATAATTGACATGATCGGAGTGATTCCACTTCCCGCTGCAAAAGCAACTATTTGTTCTCCTTTTCCTGACTTAATATACGTAAACCTTCCCTCTGGAGGGGCAACCATAATTGTTTCCCCGGCCTTAATTTCTCGATTAGCATAAGTAGAAAAAAGACCTCTTGGCACTTCTTTTATTCCCACCTGTAGTCCATCACCTGGTGCGCTACATATAGAATATGAGCGACGCACTTTATTTCCACTAATGTTAGTTTCTAAAGTCAAGTATTGTCCAGCTTCAAACTCAAATTTTTCATTTATTTCTTCAGGAACATTAAAAGAAATCAAAACTGAATCCAGAGTCTCTCTTTCAACTTTTGAAATTACAAGGGGGTAAATTTTTGACATATAGATGTTATTTAACAAAGGTATTTTAAAAAAAATTAAAAGTTAAAATCTTACATAGACATTTCCTTAATTAACGAATATTTTATAATAATTCCCAAGAATTTCAGTTATTAGTAATAAACTTTAAAAGTTGAAAAAAGAGTCGTATTTATTTATTCTAATTATTACACTAATGGCAATTATCTCTAGTTGCTCTACTCAGAAAAATAAAATGCTTAATCGCGGCTTTCACACCCTAAACACCAAGTACAATGTTTTGTTTAATGGAAACGAAGCATTTCAGGTGGGAAAAGCTATTTTAGAGCAAGCCCACGATGACAACTTTTTTGAGTTTTTAGATGTTGAGCCAATCTCGATTAATGGGGAAAAAATCGAACAGACGACTTTGGTTCCGGGTTTTGCTAGAGCTGAAGAAAAAGCTGTTAAAGCCATTCAAAAGCACTCTATGAGTATTAATGGAATTCAACGGAATACAAAAATTGACGAGGCTTATCTCTTGTTAGGAAAGGCACGATATTTTGACCGCAGATTTTTTCCTGCCATGGAAGCTTTTAATTTTCTATTGGAAAACTACGCAGATAGGAACACTTATGTGGAGGGAAGAATTTGGCGAGAAAAAACCAATATTCGACTAAAAAACGATGAGCTTGCGATAAAAAATCTTAGGGCACTAGCCTCGACAATTACTCCCAATAGCAGATTTCACAGTATGGCGAACGCAACCATATCTCAGGCTTTTGTCAATATTCAACAACTAGATTCTGCCAGTTTTTTTATAAAAAGGGCAGCCTCAACAGCTAAAAACGACAAGGATAAGGGACGCTATTACTTCTTGACTGGTCAACTGTTTGAAAGCCTTAAAAAAACTGACTCTGCAATGTGGGCTTACGAGCAAGTAGTAGGTCTAAACAGAAAAATTCCAAGAAGTTATTGGATTAATGCCAAGATAAAACAACTGCAAATTAGAAGTATTCGCGATAGCATTGATCCAGTTGAATCACTTGAAAAACTTAATAAGAATTACGAAAACGAATTTTTTGACCATTGGATACACCGAGCCCTAGGGTTGCATTATTTTGAGGCTAAAAATGATAGCTTGGGGGCCCATTACCTTTCAAAATCCCTAAGATCTCAAAATATTGATATGCCTACAAAAGGTGCAAATTTCAGGGATATGGCTGACTTTAGCTTTGCCAATGGTAAATATGTCTTAACCGGCGCTTACCTAGACAGCTTGTTGCCATTAATTCCTGAAGCAACTCTCGCAAAAAGAACAACCCAAAGAGAGCGTGATAATCTGAATGGAATAATAAAATACGAAACAATTACTAGAAATACAGATAGTATCTTACGGCTATTGTCAATGGAAGAAGTTGATCAGATCAAATATTTCAAAGATTTTATTGAGGAGAAAAAAGCCAAAGCTTTGGCTAAAGTCGCCGAAAAACAAAAAGGGGCTTTCTCCTTCCTCTTAAAAGCTAATAAAGCAAACCAATTTTATTTTTACAACCCTAAACTTGTCGTTCTGGGGCAACAGGAATTTCTTTCAGTTTGGGGGAACCGACCTAATTCCGACAATTGGGCTTTAACAGCTGCCATAAATCCAGTTATTGAAGAAAATCAAGTCTCATTAGAGCAATATGAAACCATCAAAAAAGAAAGCTTTTTCATAGAAAAACCCGAAAGCTATGTTAACGCTCTGCCTAAGTCTATTGAATCTATTGACAGTATTGTAGGAATCAATCAAAATGCTTATCTGCAATTGGGAATGATTTATAAAGAAAGCTTTAAGAACAACAAACTAGCCGAGAATAGACTAACTCACTTGCTTGACCTAGGTCCTCCTGCCAATTTAGCCGCACCTTCACTATACCACCTATACAAAATCAACGAAAAAATTTTACCATCAAAGGCGAAACAATATTTTGATAGGATCCTAACGGAATATCCTGACACAGCCTACGGGCAAGTACTCGCTAACTCCGAAAATTTTGATCGCTCGACCCTAAATACTCCTGAGCAGATGTATAACAGTTTATTAAAACTCTATGAATCCAGAGATTATGATGCGCTTAAGAAAAAGGCTTCAGCATTATTTGTTTTTTTAAATGGTACTGAATATCAGCCAAAATTCGAATTACTTTTAGCAAATACTAAAGGAAGGCTTCAAGGCATGAGCCAATGGGAAAATGCACTTACTGTCATAGAAGCGAAATACCCTGGAACCCCAGAGGCAGAGGTAGCTAAAGAAATGATTAATCAAATCAAAATGACAGATATAATTGATGAGCAAAATAAAACTTACATCAATTACAAGTGGATTTTTACCTATCGAATTCAAGATTCTATTGAGCTAAAAACCACCAAAAATCAGCTTCAAAAATCACTGTATGAGTCTGAGATTTCAAATTGGTTTTTAACTGAAGATCGATTCGATGACACACACACATTTCTAGTTCTTCATGGAATTAGGAATATTAGAAGGCTTAATGAATGGAAAAAGAAAATCAATGATGAAGAACAACAGGTATACAAAAAAAATAATTTTGTAGTTTTATCGTCCGATTATAAAAAAATGATTAGAAACAAAAAATTACTATTTGATGAAAAATAATGATATTAACGGTAAGCATAGTAGAATTGAAAGTTCAACTAGCATTAAAGGAGATATTGTCTCTGAAGGAGATTTTAGAATTGATGGCACTCTCGAAGGAAGTATAAAAACAAATGGTAAAATTGTAATCGGGAAAGAAGGTTTAGTCAATGGGGCTGTAAGCTGTAATAATGCTGACGTAGAGGGTAAAATCAAAGGCAAACTTTTTGTTTCGGAGACTTTAAACCTTAGATCTACTTGCCATATTGAGGGCGAAGTGTTGATTGGAAAGCTTATCGTTGAATCAGGAGCAAATTTCAATGCTTCTTGTTCAATGAATAAAGAAGGTAAAAAAGCCGATATTCAACTTGTTTCCAAGCTAGAAGAATCCCGTGAAAAAACAGCCTAAAAATTGGCTGATCTACTCAGGGCTTGCCTTTCAAATTGGCACAGTAATGTATTTAATGATCCAATTGGGCCAATGGATCACTAGAAAGTTTGAGATAACCTCTAATGCTCCCGTTTTAATTACATGTTTGTGTGGTATGGTACTAGTTTTGCTTTTGATTGATAAACAAAGTAAAAACTTATAACCATTGATAGGGTCCTTTTTTAAATTCACTTTTATATTGTCTTTGCTGCTGTCCGGATTGTTTCTGGTTCATCTACTTATTCTTCGGTTGCTTGAAAAACCCTTATTCGATAACTTTATCTTGCCCTCTTATTTATTTAATTACCTAATAACCTTAATTTTATTTGCAGGGCTACTAATGAGCTCCAAGATTAAAGACACCTTTTTAGGTTGGTTATTTTTTATTACAAGCGGATTAAAATTTTTAGCTTTTTTCATTATTATATATCCTTTACTGAATTTAGACGGAGCAATTCAAAAAGTTGAACTTGTTACCTTTTTATTACCCTACAGCCTTTGCCTGTCAATAGAAATTCAACAGCTTTCAAAATTTTTAAATCCAAGCCCATAAAATCAAATTCATTTATATTTTTTTTACATTAAAAGGCTTACATTTGCATCTTAATTAAAAATAAAAAATTTGGTGATTTCTATGCCAAAAAGATTGTACAAAAATTTCCTTATTTTTTTGCTCTCAGGATTGACTAGCCTAAGCGCTAAAGACCCAGAAACCTTAGAGAGTAAAAACGGATCTGATCTTAAATCCGAAATTAAGGCCTATATACTACATCACCTTGAAGACTCTTACTATTTTAATTTGATGTCCTATACTGACAATATAAGTGACAAGAAAGTTTATGTAGGTATTCCTTTGCCCGTTATAATTTGGGACAACGGACTAAGAGTATTTTCCTCTGCTAAACTAAACCACGGGAAAAGTGTAGCGCAATCGGGAGACAATTATTACAAACTCTATCATGGTAAAATATATAAGACTGAAGCCGATGGCACAATTAATTATGACGAAAGTCACCATCCAGTAAACGTAAAACCCCTGGACTTCTCAATAACTAAAAACGTAGTCTCTATTTTATTCACTGCCTTAATCATGTTATTATTGTTTAAAGGGTTGGCAGATTCGTACAAGAAAAATGGAATGATAGCTCAGGGAGTAGGGCGCTTTTTTGAACCTTTAGTCTTGTATGTCCGTGACGAAATTGCTATACCAAATATTGGTCAAAAGCACTACAAAAGGTTTATGAGTTATTTATTGACTTTATTTTTTTTTATTTGGTTCCTCAATCTTTTGGGGTTGACCCCTTTGGGAATTAATGTAACTGGAAATATTGCTATTACTTTTGCTTTAGCACTTATAACTTTTATCATTACTAATTTCAGTGGTAAAAAAACATATTGGAAACACATTTTTTGGATGCCAGGTGTTCCCATTC